>Ga0114899_1000250_pt1 | contig 44605 bp, 32 predicted proteins | sample MalvireepMed_215_FD_83497 | JGI IMG/M metagenome (GOLD analysis project Ga0114899, IMG submission 83497) | Marine viral communities from the Global Malaspina Expedition - Malaspina viral metaG DeepMed_215 | ecosystem: Environmental > Aquatic > Marine > Oceanic | place: Mediterranean Sea...
ATATTAACCACCGCTGGATTCACTTTCTTTAGCATCGGCGCCAAAGAGGGCAGCGCTTGATTATCTGAGCCGTGGCTAGGTAATGAAGCTTGTACGAGTTGAAATTGGCTAAAAGCAAGTGTGATTAAAAAATAATATTTCAGTTTATTCATTGAGACATTTCTCTTCTAAAATTGACTAGAGCGGGATATTAATAAAACAATTGATAAACATAATAGTTCAATAGGATTTATGAATATACATAAACAATCGCCGTAATAATGTAACTAACTGTTTCAATTCAATTATTCTACTTTTAGTATCCACCTTGAGTATTCGTTGATAGCTATCTAAACTTAACTTATAGCTCACTCTAGTAGCGCTCTCTTATGCAAACTATTAAGTTTTTTGTTATTACTACCTTCATTCTTTGGGCTTTCTCTGCAACGGCTAAAGATAAAACTATCACTCTGACTACCTTGAATTGGGAGCCTTATATTGGTGAAGAATTGAAAAATCAGGGATACGTTGCAGAAATAGTTCGAGAAGCTTTTCACAGATCTGGTTATCAAGTCGATATCAAATTCATGCCCTGGGCCAGAGCCGTTCAATTAGCCAAGAACGGCGAAGTCGATGGGTATTTTCCTGAGTATTATGCTCAAGAAGTCACCACCCACTCTCAATTTTCCGATGCCTTTCCAGGCGGCCCAATGGGATTTTTTAAGCGTAAAGGAAGCACTATCAATTACCAATCCATTGAAGATCTCAAACCTTATACTATCGGGGTCGTTAGAGGATACGTTAATACCGCAGAATTTGACGCCGCCGATTATTTGCAAAAAGATCCTGTCACCAATGACACTCTCAATATACGCAAGTTATTAGGGGGTCGAATTGATCTTTTTATTGCCGACAAATTTGTCGGGCTTTATTTATTAGAAAGAGACCTGCCTGAAAAATTAGGCCAAATAGAGTTTCTAGAACCACCACTTGAGCTAAAAGATCTTTTTGTTTGCATTTCAAAAAAAACAACCGATGCAGATAAAAAATTGATTGCTTTTAATTCTGGCTTAAAACAAATGGAGCAAGATGGAAGCTTGAAAACAATATTAAACCGTCATGGGTTTTAATAGAAATTAGTTAATAGCCAAGCACTGAAGGCTGAAAGGAAACTTACTCTACCAACGGAAAAGAAATAATAAACCGAGCCCCTTTAGGCTCATTGTCTTCAAGCTCAATATCACCGTTTAACTTTTGTTTAACTAGATTATAAACAATATTTAAGCCTAGTCCAGATCCACCGGTTCCACGACTGGTGGTAAAAAACGGGTCAAAAACCTTGGTTTTAATATCATCGGGAATACCACGACCATTATCCTCTACAAGAATAAATATTTGTTGCCGCTCAAGTTTTAGAGTGACTTTAATTTCACCCTGCTCACAATCAGATAAGCCATGCTTTATACTATTAACAATTAAATTGGTTACAACTTGAGTTAATAATCCAGGAAAGCTAGTTGTTTCTATTTTATCGTCTCCAACTAACTCAATATTGATAGGTAAAGTTTTATAAGTCGGTCGCAAACTCACCAATAAACTATCTAAATGTTGTTTTACATTAAAATTAGCTTCAACGTCCGAACTTTGATCCACGGCAATTTGCTTAAAACTCTGAATTAAAGTGGCGGCCCTGTCTAGGTTGGTCAAAATGATCTCGGTCGCTTCTGAAGCACCGCTTAAATAACTGGTAAAGCCAGATTTAGTTAATTCCCCTTTTTCAAACTTTATATTAAATAGCTGAGTTTGTTCATTCAAATGAGAAGCCGCAGTAACCGACACCCCTAATGGAGTATTAACTTCGTGTGAAATACCCGCAACTAAGCTACCAAGAGAGGCCATTTTTTCAGCTTCAACCAGTTGATTTTGAGCTTGTTCCAACTCTTTTAAAGTTTCGCTCAATGCTTCATTCTGCACATTTAACTCTTGGGTTCTTTCTGCAACTTTATCTTCTAATGTTTTATTTTGTTCTTCCAATAACTCATTCATGGAAATGTTTTGCAGTGATGTCGCCAACATATGACTAATTGATAAACAAAAATCAATTTCAGATTGTTCAACAGTTTTACCACATTCTTTGGTTAATAAAGATAAAAACAATTTGCCTTTAGCGCTCTGCCCAAAAGGCAATAAAACCATTGCACAATAATCTGTTTGTTGAGAATATTCCGTCAGTTTAAACTCGCAGAAATCATTCTCATCTATCCCTTTTTCCACAGCAACATTAATTTCTGAATGTTGTGAAATAATCGCTACCAATGAAGATACATCAATCGCTTGTTGTTCAACTTCACTTTCTCTTTCGTAATGTGCTAAGTATTCCAGAGGACTTTCCTTACTTGTGGCAAACACCAATCCTAGTTCAAAAGGTAACTGCTTTAATACCCCCGCCAGAACTAAATTGAAAGCGGTTGATTCTTCATGGGTTTTCGCCAGCTCTCCGCCGATTGCATTAATTTCAGCCAGGTCGGCAATTGTTCGATTGATGGTATTGGTCATCGAATTGAAGTTGTTAGCAAGTAGACCAATTTCATCATTGGTTTTAACCTGAATAATTTGATCGTATTGCCCGCTGGCAACTACGTCTGCTGCGTCCGTCAAAAGATTTAGTGGAACGGTGATGCGTTTGGCGACTTGATCGGTTCGCCAGAAAGTAATAATCAGAGTAATCAAACCGACTACAAACAATCCAATTAATGTCTGTACTAATGATTCGGACGCCTTTTCATTTGCTGACGCAATGGTTTCAGTTAGAACCACTGTCGATAACCCGTAGCGGATAACCCCAAGAGTATCCTCATCTAGAATAACTGGCGCGGCAAACTCGATTACTTCTACATTTCCAAATTGTATTGTTTTTGAAGAAGCCTCTTTTTGAGAAAATGCCCAAGATTGATTTTTTTCTACTTGAGGTTTAAAAACAGTTAAAGCATCACTCTTAAAAAAATTAACCCACTCATTAGCTTCCAAGTCTGAAAAAATACCATAGACGATATCTTCATCGCTGTTCACCGTTTTACTGACGATCCTTTGCACTGCGGTAAAAGCATTATCATCAACTAATCCAATTAAAGCATTACTATTATTTTGAATGAGAAGCATGCCTTTGTTGACTAAAGAAGCTTTTGTGCGTAGTTCAATTTCTGCAGCAGAGGCATTAAAGTCCAAAGTGTTTTTTACAATAATTAATACGAAGACAAATACCAATGCCAATAGATAAGTGAAACCGAGTTTAATGACTAGTTTTTTACGTAGACTGCGAAACTTTTTTGTCGATTGATTGGCTTTCATTAAATTCTCAATTTATAGATTAATTTTTATCATAAATTATTTATTTCCATTAGTAGGATTTACAACAAGAAGCTAGGTATAAATGCCATTGGGTAAAGTTATCTGAAAACAACACCCTTTTCCTAATTTGCTTATCAGTTTAATTTCACCAGCCAAATTTTGTTCGACTAATTTTTTAACGATATAAAGTCCTAAACCGCTGCCACCCTCTTCTTGCTTGGTAGTAAAATACTTTTCAAATATTTGGTTTTGCTTTTCCTCGCTCAAACCAACACCATTATCGCTTACTTCAAATATAACCTTAGCTTTCGACTTTTTGACTTTTATCTCAATAAGGCCCTTATCATTTTTTGAAAATGCGTGTATTAATGCGTTATTAATAATATTCAATAATACTTGAGACAATGCACCAGATTCCGCAAACATAAATATTTGTTCATTACACTCAACTTGCAACCTATGCGGACAACGCTTCATCTTAGGTATTAAAATATGTTCAATATCTTCTAAGTAAAGCCTCAGGTCAAAGTTAGATTGAGATTGGTTAAATTCACCGACTACTATTTGTCTGAAACTATTAACCAGATGGATAGCATGGCGCAAATTAGATAAGACGATGTCAAAAGTTTCCCCTGATACATCAAGAAAGTTATCTAAACTACTCTTGGTCATTTTCTGTTCGTTAAGATTCTTTTCAATGGAAGACTTCTGGTCCATCAGGCTGGTTACTGCGGTATTTATGATCCCCAAAGGAGTCGATACTTCATGGGTTAATTCACCCACCATTTCGCCTAAGTGACTAAATTTTTCTGATTTTTCAAGCTGCTCATTTTTAAGTCTACCCATTTTCTCAAGTTCTAAATTCTGCTCTCGTAGCTGAGCAATCAGATCATCTCGAACTAATATCAATGATTGCAATTGAACATGGGTTGCTACTCGGGCAATGATTTCCTCGTGCCGGATTGGTTTGGTCACATAATCAACAGCGCCAAGATTAAACCCTTCAACCACATCATTAATATTGGCTTTTCCGGTAACAAAGATAATCGGTATTTCTTTTAGATCATGCAGAGATTTCATTCTTCTGCATGTTTCAAATCCGTCAATACCGGGCATCATCACATCAAGCAAAATCAAATCGGGCAAATAAATCGTCGCGACTTGGATCGCTTTCTCTCCATCTAATGCAAAAGCAACTTCATATCCCTCTGCTTCTAATATTTGGGTGAGTAATTCAAGATTTTCTTGCTTATCATCGACAATCAGGATTTTTTTAGATTGATTTTCATTGGCTTTATTATTCATTTATCTTTTCCTTCATACTGAACATATTCCAACGCTTTTGCTAGGCCGGCCATGTCAAAGCCATCAATAAAACTGATAAGGTAATCTATATAAGGCTTTTTTTCTTGCTGCTCAACTGACGCTTGCAATAGCAATTTCTTTACGTGTGATGAACGATTTATTGCAGCAGAGCTTTTCATTTCATCCAGTAATTTTTTGTCCAGCAATAACTGTGATATATCTATCACCAATTCACTTTCTTCAATGGGCTCACTACCTGATTCTTCTTTTTCAAAGTGTTCTGGATAAAAAGACAATATACATTCAAATATCTCACTAAAAGTAAACGGCTTGGCAATAAATTGATCAAAACCGATACTCAAATAGTGTTCTATCTCATGTACCAGACTGAACGCAGAAACTGCAATGCAAACTAGCTCGTTCATGCCCAAATCTTGACGAATAACTTTTATCGCATCATCACCTCGCATTACAGGCATTAACAAATCCATAAAGACAATATCGAAACTTTGCTCTTTAATTAAATCAATCGCCTCTTGACCATTACATGCAGAAACTACATCAATTTCACAAGACTGCAAAAGATCAGATAGTACTTCTCTATTTTCCGCCACATCATCAACACACAACGCCCTAAATCGTTTGCCTTTTATTAAGTGTATTTGTTCAATTTTCGAGGTTTCTGGGCTAGCCTCAATTGAAGCGCCAGAATCTAACTCGATAGTGAAGTGAAAGTTTGAGCCTTGATTTAAAATAGAGTCTAACGCTAGATTGCCGCCCATCATTTCGATTTGTTTGGCCGAAATAGCCAAACCTAGGCCAGTTCCACCTTTCTCGCCGCCTGCTTTACCTTGCGCAAAATTACTAAATAGCTTGCTTTTTTCTTCTTCAGAAATTCCAGGACCAGTATCTTGTATACTAAAACCATATTGTTTTTCTTCAGTTTTTGAGAGGGTTAGTTTAATACTGCCTGTGTCGGTAAACTTAACCGCATTACCTAATAAGTTAATTAGTACTTGTCGAATTTTTCCTTGATCACCTTTAACAAAAACACTTTGCTCCGTTTGATTAATAAAATGCCATTTGAGTTTTTTTTGTTCACAACGGAACTGAAACATTTGCCCAACATCTGATAATAACTCGACCAAATCAAAATCGACCAAGTTGAGTGTCATCGCGCCCGCTTCAATTTTAGAAATTTCCAAAACATCATTAATGATCTCCATCAAGTGTTGACCCGCCTTGGATATCTTGTTTAATGTTAATTTCTGATCTTTGGCAACTTCAGGTGACCTTTCTAAAATCTGAGTGAAGCCCAAAATAGCATTCATTGGCGTTCTTATTTCATGGCTCATATTTGAAAGAAAATGGCTTTTTGCCTGGCTCGCTTGTTCTGCACGCTCACTTGCCTGAACTAATTCTTGAGTGCGTAATGCAACCTTATACTCCAAGTCTTGATTTATTTTTGCTAACGAACCTTGCAAACAAACATTGCTGCAAGCGATTTTAATGTTATTGGATAACACCAATAATAATTGCTGCTCTTCTATGCAAATCGAATTTTGATATTTCATTCCCAAGTAGATGGTTTTATCTTTTCTTTCCCCATCTCCATCTTCAAATGGACAAACAAAAAGCATTCCACAATTACCTTGAAAGACACAGCGAATATTATCGTCGTTAATTGTTTTTATTAATTGTTGAAACTTTCCCTCTAATTCAGGCTCAGGAGTAAAACTTTGCTCAGGAATAGACTTCATCACCGACAATTGACTATTGACAAACTCAATTAAAAACAAACTCACTGGAGATGTTTCAAATGGTTGTACCAGCGGCAAAATGCCAGCCACACCATCGAGCAGCTTTGCTAGAAAATCCTTTCTATCATTACAAGTCAACATAGACTCTGAATTCGCTAACATTTTCACCTGAGCTAATCGCAAACTCTCGGACTTATCCAACTCTTGATATGAACGTAAGGCTGAAATAACAGAAGTTAATAATTTTGAACTTGTTAGTTCAGTTTTTGTTTTGTAATCATTAATATCATAATTATTGATCACTTCGGATTCTGGCGCAGATCCCGGCTGACCAGTGCGCAGAATTATCCTAATTAAGTGATTATCTAGTTCGTCTCTAATGAATTTTGCTACATCTAAACCCGCGTGCTCTGTTTCCATCACAACATCCAAAAATACCAACGCTATATCAGGCTCTTCAGCTAACATTTTTTTAGCCTCTTCGCCGGAATAACATTGATAAAATTCTAATGTTCGCTGCTCAAACTCGACTCCTTTTAATGAAAGCAAAGTAACCTGATGAATCGATGGTTCATCATCAACCAACATCACCTTCCAAGGCGGTTTTCCGCCACCAAGTTCTTCTTTAGCATCTTCTTCAAAAAAGAGAAGCTCTTCGTCATTGCTCATTGTTATAGAACCGTGAATCTACGCTTTAAGTAAGTGTAGACGATGAAACTTTATTTGGAGTAAAAATGAATAAATCCTAGTTACAAACAGACTTATATTTACACGATATAAAAACAATCAATTCATAAAATATAATGAACATACTCAATTGAAAACGTCATTCTTTTGTCACTTTAATTTTGTTTCGTCAATCTAATACCTTATTAAAAAAAAGTTATCTTTATTTAGCTTATCTATCTGTTTTTAATTGAAAAAGAAGCAACCTTCAACTATACCCATATTGATAAAAAGCATTCACTCAAAACGAGAAAATAATAAACGCAGGTTTGCAGTTAGAACTTTAGAAAATTGAAGCTCTATAAACCGTAAACGATAAAGCATTTAAAATGACTATCGATACATCGGAGAGGCTTGATGAAAATTAGAAATAAGTTATTTAAGTTGGCTTGCCCACTTATTTGCACGGCAGGAATGTTATCGACGACAGCATTGGCTGAAGATGATGATGACTTAGGCAGTATCTCACTGGAAGATTTACTGAATTTAGAGGTTGTTTCGGCGACCCGTTCCGAATCGAAATTGAGCGAGTCTCCCGTGCCAATTTCGGTTATTACCGCGAAAGAAATTGCCAGTAGCGGTTTGGATAATATTCCAGACATACTTGCTAGATTACCTGAAATTGACGTTATCCGCATTGGTGCTTCTCAAACAGAAGTTTCCATCCGAGGCAAAGGAATTAACTTTAACCGACGCTTATTAACGATGATAGACGGTCGTACTGAATATAATGACTTGTTTGGCGCGACACTATGGAATGCTTTTCCAATTGCCGTTGACGACATTTCAAGAATAGAGGTTGTACGTGGACCTGCATCGGCACTCTTTGGCGCCAATGCTTACTCAGGTGTGATCAACATTATCACCAAACCCATTGAAGAATCAGGCGGCTTGGTTAGATATCACACAGGTGATGATAACCGTCAATATGCCAACATCATGGGGCAATTTCATAAAGAGAAACTGAACGGTAAGGTGAGTTTTGTTAGTCAGAATTTGGACAACCCAAACTCTAATGTCGTATTCGAAGGCTTTAATCGCTTTGCAACCACAACTAACTTCGTTGAAACCGACGAAAGTTTAGACGGTGTAACTAGAGCCAATCTCCAAATCAATTACGCCCCATCAGAAAAAATGGATTTTAAAGTCAGCTATGGCATGAATAGTGGTGATTACGAATTATTCCAGCAACCAGGATTGCCACGGGCAAATTGGGATATCGATACTGAATACAGCCATTTTATCGCTAACTACTACATTGAAGATGGCCCTTCATATCAATTCAATGTCTATCAGAATACATTTGAATACAAGACCCCTTTAGTACCAACCAGAGCAGATTTAAGTGAATTAGCGTTAACTGATGGTCAACGTTACTTCCCGGCACTCGATGAAGCCATGCTTTTCAACGGAAAAGTCGATACCTTTGATGCCACTTTTCAGGCTGTAGGTAAAGCAATGGAAGGCAAAGTTAACTGGGTGGCTGGAACAGAATATAGAGAAGTTGAAAATAAGGGCGGCTTAGTTGCTGATGAAAAGAAAGATATTACTTCTTATTTTGCAAACTTCACCTGGAAGGTTTCTGATGACTGGCAGTTAGGTGCTGGTTATCGTATTGATGATGACTCTATCACTGGACAAGACGATGGTTACACATTAAGTTTGTCTCATTTCCTAAATGATACAGACTCAATTCGCTTTACTGCCCGTAGCGCATTTAGAGCGCCAAGCTTGTTTGAACTTTATTCACAGATTGACCTAAAAGTTCCCTTTCAGAATCAATCAATCAGATTCAGGGGAAATAGCACTGATATCACCGTTGAAACAATCACTTCTTATGATGTGACTTACACTTCAAATATAAATGAAACCATGCAGTTAACTGTTGAAGTTTTCTTTGAAGAATACAAAGACATCATCGGCAATCCCGATTCAGGTCTATTAGAGGATGTTGTTCTTGACCCAGTCACTGATCAATTTACCACAACCACATCATTTCAAAATTTAGCTGACGCCGAAAGTGAGGGTTTGCAAGTCGGTCTAGTCTGGATAGCTACTGAATCTTTACAAACTTATGCAAACTACCGAATGGAAAGCACCACAGATTTAAATAGTGTGCCAGGAGAAACATTTTTTACTCCGGAACATAAATTCAATTTGGGGGCTAACTGGAAAATAAGCGACAAACTCAACGCCGATATTAGTATGAATTATGTCGGCGAAACAGATGAAGCTGAATTTGTCGGCGGTAATGTTTCCCCCGACGGACCAAATTTCACTCGTGACAATCAAGCCTCTTATCAAACCTTGAACCTGTCACTAAGGTATAACACTGATTGGGTTGAAGGCTTAGAGCTCTATTTTAACGCTTATAATATGCTCGACGACAACCATGTTGAGTATTTTGAATATGACCAAGTGCTCAAAGGCGTTGGTGAAGAATTCGGACGTTCAGTTTGGGGAGGTTTCTCATGGAAATTTTAAGAAAACTATTTATCACAGGTATCACACTCGTCTCATTTTTGCCGATGTTACAGGCCGCAGAAGTACGCACAGGATTAACCCTTGAGCGTATTTATTGTGAAAACGAATCTGGCGTTGATGGCTGTGCCGTTAATGAGCATTTAGGTACTGTCATTACCGACATGGCAGTCGACCCTTTGTCTGGTAATTTATTTATTGGTCAAAGTATCGAGATTTCGGGTGTCTGTGCAGACGATACCCGTAGAAATGGTAATATTATGGTGTTAGATCCATCATCTGGGCAAGTTCAAGATATGGGAATGAGCCTCAAATGTGACGACGGTAGTTTGAGTAGCGTACCCTACATCCCATTTTATAGTCGTGCATTAGATTTTACTACAGACGGCACTATGTATTTCGGGGTCAGCAAAAGCTTACTTGCGTCTTGGAGAAGAGCGAGTGAGTCAGACTCGGGGGTATTTAGAATATTTTCAAGTATTCCTAAAATCGTTGATCTCGAAGTTTCAGCCAGTGACGATGTTTACGTTGGTGTCGATAACAGGGGGCCAGAGTCACTACATGACAATGCCGTATTACTGGTCGATAAAAGTGATGGTTATTTTTCTCCGGTCGTAACTTTCGATGAGTTAGTCGCCGCAGATGTCGCCACTGGTGATATCAGTAATCTCTCAAGAATTACAGTGGATGCCGCAGGTAACTTTGCCATTGGTTATGCTAAGGGTGAAACTTTCATAAAGCAATCAAATGATGGTGCAATTTCATTTATCAATCCTCGTTCAGGCGATGTTGGAGGAGTTAACAATACTAGCTTGGCAGCAACACCGAATGGCATGTTACTTCAAGTAGACAGCGCGTCGGGTCACATCTACGCAGTACTTCCTGATGGAACAGTCACACTGGCCGCATATGGCGATGAACTCAAAAGTGTAGTTAATAGTGACTCTGCTATTACCACTGATGGCTCTGTTTTATATCTGGTCAATGCAAATCGCGCGATATATCGTTTGACAACAACCGCATCAGATTTAATGACCTCTATATCAACCTCTCTTGGTGAAGGTACTGTATCAGGCACAGCAACAGATGCCATTTCAGGCGAGCCTATAGAAGGAGTTTTAGTCACTTTAAGTAATGGAGTGAGCACTACTTCGGCTGCTAACGGACAATATTCATTAGCAGTTTCCGCAGGTCTTTATGAGGTCACACTCTCATTAGAAGGATTTAATACCGTTTCAGAGAGTGTTAACGTCGAGAATGGTGGCACTGTGGTAGCTGACGCTAGCTTTAGTGATTTACCTTCTTATGTAGCGCCAGGACTTGAAGTTGACATTGTGGCCTCCCAGCAACAAGACGGGATCACTAGAGCATCAGACGTTACTCTAGATGCTAATGGCGATCTTTATGCCATGAACAATTCAATTAGCTCTATCATAAAAATTGAGCTTGACCCAGTAACCCGTGAAAATGTCGGTAGCCGGACAATTGCAGAAGGAGTTGGTGATGGTGGTGCTTGGTTTGTCACTGTGGATCAGTCTTTTAATATCTTCACTTCTTATGGCAGCGCCGGTGTTGTAATGTTTAAGGAACTAGCAGGAGATGTCGTTACTTTATCCCCTCTTGGCGGCGACACATCTCAAATAGTCGATCAAAATGGAACAAATCGTATGATTTCATTTGTCGGTGATGTGGATGGTGGCGCAGTCTTAAGTGATGGTCGGTTTATATTCTCTTCTGGCAGCGGTGCAGGCCCCTCAGCAAACTTCCCCGACGGCACATTTAATACGTTGGTTTCTCACAATAATGGGAGTGAAGCAATTTATAGCCAAGGGCTCCCGGCAGGTGGAGGTGAACCGGTATTTAGCAATAACGATTTGGTTAAACTTGATTCAGAAGATCGAGTTTTGGTTACCAACGCTCATGGTAACTTAGTTCGAGTTTCTAGCAATGGAGATGCAGAACTGATTTGGCCAGGTGATGATGGTGATGGCGGTTTGGAATCAGTCGGCGGTTATACCAATTTTTCAGCCGATATGAACGGTAATATGTTTGCTCGTGGCTCTTTCTCTGATGCGCCGACTGCACTCGAAGGTGGTGGTTCATTGAGAATGATATCCGAAGATAGAACCCAGTTTATTACCGCTGTTGCAGGTGTAAGAAGTTGGAGTGGTGTAGCCTGGGATCCCGATGGTCAAACGGTTTTTCTTGCCAATAAGCACGTTATCTACAAAGTTAGCTCTATCGATGATAGGACTATCGCAGAAAACTTGCTAGATGAAGCTTATGTTGCACCAAGTTTTTCCGCTAATATAGGAATTAGCGATGGCGGAAGACCGGTTGAATACGATGAAAGTGGATATGAAAATGCATTGATTTCAACTCACTTATTTAAAAGTTTAGAGACATCACAGCCAGAAACTCAATCGAGTGGCGGCGGTGTAATAAGCTGGTTAATGATCATCAGTGCTTTATTTTGGTTTAGACGAAGAAAAGTATGGTCGTAATTATTCAATTCAAGCAATAAAACTAAACCGCTCATTTGAGCGGTTTTTTTATGGTAATAATATTTATCAAAATCAATAAGAGTAAAATAGTCCGCAACATACTTGGAAACAATTCTAATAAATAACCTAAACAAAACAGCCGTATCACTTATAAGCTCTTTATTATCAGATAGATAATAACCATCAATACAAAATTACCAGTCCCCATCTAACTTACCAAATCAAAAATAGCACAAAAAACATACTGTACCAGTTGCAATAGTACACTCATTATGGTGTACTACACACACTAGTACACAGTGCAAAAAACAAAATGACTAAAACAACTGCAATCGCGGTTCAGATAGCCACCGGGGACGCCCGACCTATCTTCCGCCAAATTGTCGATGAGATCCGTAAGGAAATTGGAACCGGACAAATTGCTTATGGCAGCAAATTACCCAGCGTGCGAGCGCTGGCAATGCAGCTCACCATAAACGCAAACACGGTAGCAAAGGCCTATACCGAACTCACGGCACAAGGATTACTCGAGTCGCGTAAAGGCCTCGGCGTTTTTGTAGCAGAACCAAAACAGATGTTAAGCAAGCTGGAGCAGCAGCAAAAACTGGTTGAGGCAAGTCAAAGATTTATCAATGATGTGATGTATCTCGACTATAGCGCCGAAGAAATGACTCAACAGCTGCTGAGCGAACTGAACAAGTTAAATAGCAATTCAAAATAGAGATTAAACACAATGACCGATTTCATAATACAAACCGATAGTTTGACGAAACAATTTGGTAAAAAGCTAGCACTCAATAATTTTGATTTAAATATTCCAAGTGGCGGTATTCACGCTTTGATCGGCGCTAACGGTGCGGGTAAATCAACTTTGTTTCGTATTTTACTTGGCTTAGAAGCACCGACTTCAGGTAGCTCAACAATCTTAGGTATGGACAGCAGCAAGCTCACGCCTGAAATGCGAGGCAGAATTGGTTACGTTAATGAAGAGCACACATTACCCGGTTGGATGACCGCGATTGAAGTGACTCAAATGCAGAAAAATTTATACAAAAACTGGCGTCAAGATATATACGATACAGTGATTGGAAATTTTGACGTTGAGCCTAATCAAAAAATATCAGGTTTATCGCGTGGCGAAAGAGCCGGTTTGAATCTTTCGATGGCATTGGCACAAGCACCTGAACTATTAATTCTTGACGAACCGACACTCGGCCTCGACGTGGTCGCCAAACAAGCCTTTTTAGAAGCCTTGATGTACACAGAAACCGACGTCAATACCACCATCATTTATTGCTCACACCAAATGGAAGAAATCGAAAGAGTTGCTGAAAACTTAGTCATTATGGAAAAAGGTGAAGTGAAATACATCGCCAGCCCCGATGATTTTTGTGAGCGTATTTCCTACTGGATTTGCGATTTTGAAAATCAATCGCCAGTTCACGAAAGCATACCAGGACTGTTATCAATCAAACGTATTGAAGGTCAATATCATATTATTGTTGCTGATCAACCGGTAGAGACTTTCAAGCAGTTCTTGGTTTCTAATGGCGCTGACTCGCCGATACAATCGCCGATCAATTTAGACAAAGCGATTAATTCGGTACTTGCTAAAAATCATAAATCTCCTAACAAAGTAAACTAGGAGAAAACTAATGTTAGATTTATTTAAAAGCGAATTTAAGCGCTACTCTACTGCAGCCTATCTAACTTATATCGCCCAGATATTCTTGTGGGTGATGATAGGAAAAATGACCGTGATACTCGCGCCAGCTTCCTCCAAGCACTCGTTCCTTATGATTTCGAGCTTGCTGGCTGGTTTGGCTTTTGCGTTAGTCTCAATGAGTTTACATAAACGAAAGAATCACTGGACTTACTTAGTTCACCGCCCTCTCTCGACAAGAAAAATTCATTTATCCCTAAGCGGCGCGGCATTATCACTGCTTGTTATTGGATTCGTATTGCCCTTTTTGTCGGTAATAATCTTTTTGGATCTATTTAGCAGCAACCTAGTAGAGCTACGTCATTACTTGTATTGCTTACATATGCTGGCTGTTATTACAGTCGCTTATTTTGTCGGTAGTTTTATTATTCTATCGCCATCAAAGTTTGCCTTTCTTTCTGTTTGGATAGTTTCTTATTTAATATTCAGAGCACAAACACCGGTTGCTTTTGATTTATTTATCGATCTAATTTTTGTTTTATTTAGTTTTTATTTGGCGGTTAAGTCCTTTAAGACAAACCTGTCTGAGTTTAGCCAAGATAATAAAGTGATTTTTGTTTCGGCCGTTGCACTTCAACCTGCGCTTTTATTTATCTTATTTATTGCTCAGACGGCTTATTACCACTTTCCGTTAATGTTGTTAGGCAGTCACCCTAGCATGCTAGAAGAAGCCGAAACTTTTAAGATGATGCAAAAAAAATCGAGGAGCGAGCGATTCACGCAAATTTTAGACAAAGGTGATCATCCAGAAAAAGAGCAAATAAAACGACAAGTCACCCTGTCAGAATTTAAGTCTCTGCCGACTAAGAACTTTCAACTCCCATATAAAGGACAATTATTTTTAAAAGATAACAGTTTTAATTTGAGTGAAGAAGATAACGATAATATTTGGGTGTTTTCTCATCAGAAAATGTTACTGGAAGGCCGTGCATTAAGATCGGGCAAACGACTAGGTTATTTAGCCGTTAATGGTTTTTTCCCTACTAACACCCAACTAAGCAAAATGACCGCTTTCGACTCGGCTCCGGTATTATTTGCGCGTTCAAATATTCAAACCAAAAATAACATTTACTCGGTTGATTTTAAAAACCAAAAAGTAACCACTATCCATCAACTTTCTAACGGTGAGTATTATGTCGGCCCAGTATCATTTATGTTCGATATGGCGGTACTGAAAACAAACCAATCACTAATATTCATTGATAGAGATGATTTCATTAATCCAGATGTGCAGGCCACGGAAATATTTAAGGTGCCACACCCGGTTAATTTCGACCGTCAATTTAACGTAGAAGTGACTGAGGTGCTTAATGGGTTTGTGGCGCTTTATACCAGTTTTGATTACTTTGGTTTCAATCGTCCGGGCGCTTCAATGACTTACCTGAGACACGGTGGTGAACTAGAACACATAGCAAGTTTTGAGTTTCAGAAAAAACATTTGCCTGATTTGATCTACTTCCAAGGCTTTATGTTTTCACCAATATTGCTCAATTTAGTCGACGCTAATTTAAATAGCGTGATTCAATTTCAAGGCAAACAATCAAAAGAGTTTGCATATTTTTGGCAACAAAATCATTCAACTTCGATTTACTTATTTTGTTTATTCGCAGCAATTTTTTCAGCAGTCATTAGTTATCTTGTCGGCAGAAAATTACCGCTAAAAAAATCTAATTTAACATTATGGGTTTGTTTCAACCTAATTGCTGCACTACCGGGATTGTTAGCCTTCTTAATGCTTAACCGCTGGAAGAATGCACTTATATCGAAAAATAATCCTACCGGTGAGATGAGTAAACGAAACGATAAAAAAACCCAATCAACTCATGGGGAAGTATCATGTTAGATCTATTTAGAAACGAACTTAAGTGCTACTGGCTTTACGCACTTGCCATTTTTATAGCCCAACTGATTGTATGGGGATTTCTCTCAACCCAAAGCCCAGTATTGGATCACACAAGACTTCAAGATATTAACTTGAGCTTGTTCATGTTGTTGAGTGGTTTTACTTTTGGTGTGGTTCAAATGAAATTACACAAGCGCAAGAACCACTGGACCTATCTGGTACACCGGCCGCTTGCCCCCCATAAAATTCACTTAACATTAACAGGCGCAGGCAGCCTATTATTGCTAATTTCAGTAGTACTACCCTTTTCATTGTTTATCTTAGGAAACGATTTATTAACTAATCAACCGGTTGAATTACGCCATTACCTCTACTCATTGCATATGTTGAGTTTTACCCTAATCTGCTATTTTATCGGTACTTACGTGGTACTCAGCCCCGGCTGGGGAGCGCTATTATCGTTAGTGCTTATCAATTCACTTGATCCAAGGGGTCAAAACCCTGCGTCTTTGTTGTTAGTCAATGACCTTGTCACTTTATTGATAATCTACTATTTGTCGAGACGTTCGTTTAAAGTCAATTTAACCACTCACTTTGAAAAGAAACGCGACATTTTTCTTGCAGCATTAATTATCCAGCCGGCTATCGTTGGGGTCTTATTAATGAGCCAGACGATCTTTTACCATTTACCACTATTCTTATTTGATGCCCACCCAGACCAATATGAAAAAGAGCAATTGGTCGGTACTTATACTCAGATTTGGGCGCTGGAAAAAGACGAGTTAGTCGAAATGGTATTGGAAAACTCTGACTACCCCAATACGGATAAATTAGTAAAACAAGTAAAACTAGCTAAAACCAATGACCTAGATGCAAGACCTCGCTCGACGCCGGTCAGAGGCCAAATATTTAAGCAAGACAAAAGTTATGCTTTGGACGACGATATCAACAACAAGATTTGGATCTTTTCTCATAAAGAAATGTTGTTGGTCGGTCGTGATAAAGACAGCGATGATATCGTCGGCTATTTAAGCGAGCGTGGTTTTTTCAAATTTGGAGATACGATTGAACAACAAGATCGTTTTACTGTGATACCAACTGTAGTCAACAATCGTTTTGTGAAAACTCACGATAAAATTTATGTGGTCGATTTTGGTGAAGAGTTAATAGAACTAAAACACCAACTAGAAAATGGCGAGAAATACACGTCTAAAATTCAGTTTGATAATGAGAACCGTATAGCGGCAGTTTTATCAAATAAAGCCGTCTACTTTTTTGATATCGACGATTTCAACCAAGATAATGAATACGCTGATCCAACTCACACAGTGCCACATTTTAAACAAATCGACGGCCAGCAATTTATTGAGTACATGATATTGGTTGATGGTTATTTACTTAATTATCCGAGCAGTGATTTTTACGGTTTTAGAAACGCAGGTACCGCATTGGTTTACGCTAAACATGACGGCAGCAATCAGCTAATTGGTGAAATGGCATTTGAAAAGTACCGAGCTTTTCCGGAGCTGGTTGATAGTCAAACTTATTGGACATCACCAATTATTAGAGGCACCCTTTACGATGCGTTCTTTGGTTTTTTTCACCCAGAAGATCCTTCAGGTTATGTCACATTAGACAATGTCAGTCAAAGGTTATATCAGGCGCAGGTTTATTATGTTGCTATAGCGCTGGCAATACTTTCGGCACTACTAACTTATTTTGTATCTCTTAAATTACCGTTGGACAGGTCTCGTCGATTCTTATGGACCTCAATGACGCTGGTTTTTTCTTTCCCTGGGTTTATCGCGTTCTTATTAATGAACCGATGGCGGGAATATGTTTTTCCAAAATAATACCTATGACAATCCCTTTAACAACCCCAACCAAAATGTTGGGTTAGGTAAGACAGTCGCCTAACCCAACGCTATTTAAAGCTTTAATTAGATAGGTTACTAATATGAAATTTAACATCTGCCATTGGCGCGGACTAGCACTTTGCACTCTGATTTTTTTGTCTGGCCAGGTACTAGCAACTACAAACTCTTACTCTCTGCAACAGGCCAAAGCCTTAAGCCAGTCTATGTCGCCAGCCCCATTGCTGGAAAGAGAACTCATTAACAGAAAAAGTAATGTTGGCAGTGTTACATTATCGCCCGACGGTAAAACTATTGCCTACTTACAGCGCGAAGGAAAACCGAAACGAAAGCTCGCTTCTTTCTGGCTTTACAACATCACCACAAAAACAGCAAAGAAACTTTTTACCTTTAAGGACATTAGAAACTATCGCTGGTCTAAAAACAGCCAAAAGATCTTCTTACAGGTATCTTCTGGTGTTGCAGTCAGCGTGTTAGGCAAAGATCCAACGCCGTTTAAAATTGTATCTTATAACCCAAGTTTAAATGAAGAATGGTTGGGCATTGATGAAACGCAACAAGAGTCTATTCTTGTGCAGCTTTGGGATGTTGAAACAAAATCATATGTCGTTTATCGAATGAATGCCGATGGTGAACAACAGGAGTTGTTCCGAAATAAGAACCGATTTATTAATTTTAGTTTAAATGCTGATGGTACTCCGTCGTTAATTAAAGAGTTCAATCAAGAAGAAGATAATAAAGGAGAAAGAATGATTTTCGATATCGCTTCTGAAAAAAAGCGATTACTCTGGACCTGTCAGTGGGATGACCCTTGTAGTCCATTTTATTTTGACCGTCAAAACAACAAGCTTCTCATGAAATCAAACAGTGGTTCTGATTTTATTCGCTTAGTATGGGCGGACTTGAGTGATCTGAAAGTAAAAGAACTTCACTCAGATCCAAATAATTTTGCAGATTTACGCATAGACTTATCTCAATATTCTAATATAGCTGGTGAGTTTGACCCTGTTATATATAGCTATCATGGCGATACGCTTAAGAGTTATGGTGCATCAGAATCAATTCAAAATCATATTGACTATATTGAGTCGAAAATCGACAGCCAGTCTCTTTTATTCAATATTTCTGAATACAATAATGTGCTAAAAAACAATTGGTTGGTCAAGGATCAATCAAACCATAAACGAATACCTCATTATTATCTTTACGATCCCAACAATAAAAAACTTACAAGACCGTTAAAAGAAATCATAACGCAAGCCAATAGCAATATTAAGCTGATGTCGCCTGATGAGATAGCGCCAACATTTCCAATTCATTACAAGGCAAAAGACGGCTTTGAATTACAAGGTTACGTCTCTTTTCCTCGTGGTGTCGATTTAAAAACTGCGCCAATGGTAGTCAAAGTTCACGGCGGACCATGGGGTCGCGTGTATGACGACTTTGAATCGATCACTCAAGTTCTGACCAATCGAGGATATATTGTTTTCTCACCCAACTTTCGTGCCTCAGATGGATTTGGTAAAGCATATAAAATAGGTGTTAAGCAGGATTTTGGCGATGGAAAAGTCCAACAGGATATTATCGACGGGGTTCACTATTTACTAGGTAATGGTATCGGTGATAAAAGTAACATCGCGATCAGCGGACACTCCTTCGGTGGTTTTAGTGTGTTAGCAGGATTGGCTTTTACTCCAGAACTATTCCAAGTCGGTTTTGCTGGTGCAGCACCGACGGATATGGGACGATCAGCCAGATTTTTGTATAAATATCGCAAGAAATCTCGCGGTATGCGCAATGACTATTTCCTAAAACAAACGGTTGTCGACTGGGATAATAAAAAAGCTTTTGCAGAAAATTACGCCAAATCGCCCGATGCCAACGCAGATAAAATAACCAAACCATTAGTGATGTGGGCGGGCAAAAATGACCGACGAGTATTTATCGTCGACATAAAAGACTACGCGTTAAAGGTTGAAGCCATGGATAAAAAAATTAGCCTATTTGTCGACCCTGATACTCTTCATTCACCCTCGTCAAAAGTGGGAATGGAGGCTTATATCTATCTGATGGAAAAAACACTGGCAGATCATATTGGCGGTAAACTGCAAAAGCTAGATAAAATTAAAGATAAAAAAATTATTCGGTTTTTACGCAAAAATATGCTGATTGATCATAATGGTCTCACGCCAGCTAAATAACCTGAGATTTGCATAAGTAATCATTAATATTGTAGATCGGGTTAGAGGGCTTCGTAACCCGACAAAGCATCAATATTCACACCAAAACAGGCGGGTTACGCTAAGCTAAACCACCCTACGCAAAAATTATTTATTAAACGAAATTCAAGTTAAATAAAGGAATCTAGAGATGCAAAAAAGCTATTTAATTACTTTTAGTTGCTTGATTTTGCATCAAATCGATGCCGCATTTTGGCATGAATGGGATCTATTTTTATTGCCAGGAGGCATTCAAGGTTTTTTAATTTTTAACCTATTACTGATCCCTATTTTACTGATTGGTTATAAAGATGTGGTCCTTGAAAGTCCTCACTCAATTAAATACTCAACCTTATGTGCAAGCTTAGGGGGTTTGACTTTTTTAATTCATAGCACTTTTCTATTGATGGGAAATGAACAGTTTCAATTACCTTTGTCATTAATCATCATCGCTTGTTGTGCGCTTTCATCTGTTTGGCAAGTTAGGCAAATAATGCTTTATGAAAAAGCGAATTATAAGGCTTAGTTTCACAATTTCCTTGTGGGGTGCCTATTAATTCTGGCAGTACAATTAAATTGCCTTTGTCAGAGAACTGTCCTCAATCAGCTGGTGGTATAGTCAAGTCGCAGTTAGAATTACAGTCAACTAATCCTACGAAAATCAGCAGAACATAAGATAATAAACAACTTACTTTTTTCACAAGAATATCCAACTCATCATTTAATTCTTGGATAGGTTGAAGTTATAAAATAACTTTCAATATGAACCCTAGTTAATTATCTTCCATTTAAATCCATTTGTGAATATTTTGGAAAATTGAGCTCCGCCCTCATTTGAAACCTTAAAGGTATATGTAAATATTGCTAATTTATTTTCACCATATACATTTCTAGTTACAGACATTAATTCCCCTGATTTTTCTAGCCAAAATTCTTCTTCAATTTCTCCATGATGTTCTGTATTTTTGACTTCTGCCCTTAATAACATCCAATTTTGTTTAGTTTCATCCTTACCTAGAGTACTCCGCATTTTTTCTCGAACTGCGTCTAATGAAACCCCTTTATTTGGAGCTAATACAGATAATTGAATCACGCTGGATTGTTCATCATATAGATTTGCAGTAAACCCCCTTCCTTTAACGTTTATATTCAGCACTTTCCATGTGTTAGGCAGAGATAAAGAAAATTCTTTTTCATCTATAATTTGCTCGGCAGACACTTTTGCACTGATAATAATTACTAGAACTATCGCAAACATTCTATATACAATAGATTTCATTCGTTATTCCTTATGATATTTAACACCAATCAAATATTCTGTCTGGCAAAGTGAGCAGCATTACTTTATAAAAATATTAACGCTATAAATGAGCCACAGGTCTTTCTGAAGAGGTAATAATATTAGCTTTGGCCACTTTTATTATCTGCAAATAAACTCACCACTTGCTCTCTAACGTGATCTTTTAGAGCGGTGGTATCGAGTGATTCAATCATATCGAGTCCGACAGGTCTACCTAAAACTAATTTAATAACCCCGGGGTTAACCCACAGACTTTTGGTTTTATTAATTTCAAACATGCCCGTCATGGCGATGGGTACAATTTCAACTTTAGCTTGTTTAGCCATGTGGAAAGGTAACTTCTTAAATGGTCTTAAATTCCCATCTGAAGTTCTCCCTCCTTCAGGAAAAAGAATTATCGAGCAACCAGCGTGAATATAATCTCCGGCCTTTTTAAGTGACTTCATAGAAGCTCTTGGACTAGTTCGATTAATAGTGATATTTCCCAAACGTTTCATCGCCCAACCATACACCGGCCACTTATGTTGTCTTGAGTCTTCAACTCCTCTTAAATAGCGCGGTATATAACCGCCAAACAGTGGAATATCTAAAAAGCTCACATGATTAGGCAAAAATAAATAACTCTTGTCAGGCTCCAAATGCTCAAGCCCTTCCATTTCAACTTTGATAAAAAGAAGGTGTAAGGTCGCACGGAGCATCCATTTAACATAAGGGTCCATCACTTTTAACGGCAGGATAAAAGTCAGCAAAAACGATGAAAGCAAAAAGAAAAAGAAAAATGTGCCACCTATCAGCCATTGATAAATAACAATTATAAACTTCATAACTACAGCCTAGAGTTAGTAGTATCTAAAATATTAAACTCAACCTATAGTGATTAGCTCTAAAACTCAAGCAGAATAAAAACACTAATCTAATCAGATGAATGAACACTCAAAAAATAATTAACATGCAGCATTACTAGTTCCATTTGACACGCTTTCTTACTTTTACAAACAAACTTCGATTGTAAAATAAGTATAATTGCCTGCTAACCAAATAATAATACGTCCGATTTGGAATTTAGTTTGACCAAACCTATTGCCCCAAAAGCTCGAAAAAACGCTAGCAAGAGTATGAACTCTGACTGGGTAATGAGGGCGCCTGGTGAATTTGAACGGATGGAAGCTTTCTTTAATGGTGCCGCCTATTCACCGCATCGTCACGATACTTACGCCATAGGCATCACTTTGTCAGGTAAACAAGGGTTTAACTATCGCGGTACTCTACAGCACAACCAACAAGGACAATGTTTAATCATCCACCCCGATGAACTTCACGATGGTCAGGCCGGTACTGATATTGGAATGCGCTATCGCGTTGGTTACATTGACCCGGCTCAAATTCAAGCGGTACTCGGCGGCAAAGCATTACCTTTCATCGAGAACGGCATTTCAGACGACCCAAGACTATATAAAGCGGTGCTGGGGCTTTTAGGTGAAATTGAAGAAGATATTAGCGGCCTTCAATATCAAGACGCAATCTATGATCTAGCCAATGCAATGGTATTAGTTTCAGACGACAAGCAAAAAGCGCAGTCTTCAATTAATTATCAAGCCGCCGAAATCGCTAGGCAATATATCGCCGACAATCTGCATCAATCGATATCCCTTGAGCAGCTGGAACTAGTTAGCGGAAGAGATAGATGGAAACTTTCTCGTGATTTTAGAACTCTATTTGGCACTAGTCCTTATCGTTATTTGATTATGCGACGCTTAGAGCAAGCTCGCGCCATGATTTCACGCGGTGACAATCTATCAGATATTGCCGTCACTTGTGATTTTTCTGATCAGAGTCATATGAACCGGCATTTTAAAAAGACTTATGGGATCAGCCCCAAACAATGGTTAGGTACGCTTAGCCATTAAATATTAGTTTAGATGAGGATGCCGCTTAACCATGTTTACTTTCTATCCAAATGCCCTATGATACTTTACGACGCCGCTAGGAATAGAATCACTAAAAGCTAAAGCCTGAAAGTACTCGGCAGGAATATCGGGTAATACCAATTGTTGATAAGTTTCAAAGCCAAAGCGCTGATAGTAATTAGGTTCACCAAGCAGGACACACCCTTTGGCATTAATTTCTTTAAGCAGCTTAATTCCCTCTCTAATTAATTTAGAGCCAATTCCTTTGTTTTGATACTTCGGCTCAATACTAACTGGCGCCAAACCGTACCAATCGATAAACTCATCATTGATTGTAATTTTTGAGAACGCAACATGCCCAACTATTTCATCGTCGACTTCTGCCACAAGAGAAATTGTTAGTGCAGAATCATCTCTCAATAATTCAACAATCTCAGCCTCTCGTCCATCGGTATGAGGCTCATCCTTAAAAGCAAACGAGATAACTTCACTGATTCTTGCGCTGTCACTTTCTTTTTCATTTCGAATGTTTGTCTCTAACATATTTCTTCCAGAATCAATATTGATCCATTTTATGTTTTTTCGTCTGATTTAACCTGAGTAAAATACCGTTTACCCAGAACCACCAATAGAATACCACCAAGAACCAATGCCGCTGAAATCATAAGTCGCATCGTGATGATTTCAGACACAAAAACAATGCCGCCAAAAGCAGCAATAACTGGGACTAACAATTGAAGAACGGCGGCTTGGGTAGCAGAAAGCCCACCAAGAGCAACATACCAGATAGTGTAACCAATACCTGATGTGATACCGCCGGATAATAAAGCTAGCAACACACCATCAAATGAATAATTGGCATGGTTGATTGTGATTATGGTTAATAAAATAACCAATGGAATTGTCCTGTAAAAGTTATAAGCGGTATCCATAAGAGGGTTCTGCGTTCCTCTCCCTTTCAAGGTATAAATCCCCCACGCAACGCCGGCGGCAGCCATCAGTAAAAAGCCAACCGTTGATGGTGTGGTTACTCCTGGCAAAATAAGGTAAACAAAACCCGCGAAAGCAATGATGACACCAGTCCACTCTGTATGATGTAACCGAGTACCAGAAAAAAGAGACAGCAATATCATTGTTATTTGAACCGAGCCAAAAAGAATAAGCGCCCCAGTTCCTGTGTCTAAAGAAATGTATGCATAGGAAAATGCAATCGCATATAAAAACAACATCAAACTGGCAGTCCAACTACCAGTTGTAACTTGTTCTTTATCTTTTTGGGTGAATCTAATAATTAGAAAAAGAACAATGGCACCTGACAGCAATCTAACAATGGTAAAGCTTGCCGCATCAATGGTTTCATCCCCCAATGCCAAACGACATAATACCGAGTTTGCTGCAAATGCCATTAATGCCAACCCGGTAAGCATGCTTGTTTTTATTAATGAGTTATTGTTCATCTTTATAAACGCCAAGCGTAGTCGCAAAAATCGCGTAGCGTTGTTTTTTGTCCGAGCCAATGCGCTGTCAGGTTAAAACTAATCACTCAAAGTCCACTCTAGCTTCATTTCGTGACGACAAATTTTTTCTTGAGCTTCGAACAGCCATTTCTTAATCGTTCTAATAGCCGTGCGACTAAACCTTCTGTTGCTCGATTCCAATACTTCTACTTCGCTCACCTTACCTTCAAGGTTGACAAGAAACGACATTCGAACGAACTGCACTTTCTTATCTTCCATGACATCGGTCGGATACTGAGGTGTAACTCGCTCAATCGCTTTCATTGATTCCGCACACATTTCGATTTCCGTAGCACTTACGAAACTCTGGTTCAGGAAAATTAATAAAATTATAAGTAGCCTTATCAACGATCGATTTCCTTGTAGCTTTAATAATTGAGTTTAGTACAATTTTCGTTAGAACATTATTTGCACTAGCTCTCTTTTTGTCGTTCTGCTATTAGTCAGTCTAAAATTAATAAAAATTTAGCTTCATACTTTCCGTCACAACTTTGCCACTCAGCTACTTTTGAACGGGTATAACATTAAGCTAGTCCTCTCGATAATTTATGTAACTGAACTACTCAAAGCTGCACAAACGTTCTATAAATTAAATTTCCCAATCAGTATCCTTTCTCTTTTGGCTGTAAATCCAGTCGACTCAGTTGCTCAAAACACAGCTGAAGCAAGCACCATTGGAGATGAATTTAAAATGTTAGCTATCAACAACCTCAGTAAAACTTACGATAATGGTGTTAAAGCCTTAAATAATGTCAGCCTGAATGTTCCAAGAGGGATGTTTGGCCTGTTAGGCCCCAATGGCGCAGGTAAATCCTCTTTAATGCGTACCATAGCCACTTTGCAGGACGCTGATAGCGGCTCAATCAATTTTGATGGCATTGATGTACTCAAAAACCCAATGGAATTACGCCGACGTTTGGGTTATTTACCACAAACTTTTGGCGTTTATAACGGTGTTCCGGCAGATGAACTGCTCGACCATTTAGCTATTTTAAAGGGACTTATCAATAAAAAAAAACGTAAAGAAGTGGTTGAAGGATTACTCGCTCAAACTAATTTATTTCAACACCGAAAAAAAGCAGTCAGTGGTTTTTCAGGTGGTATGCGACAGCGTTTCGGTATCGCGCAAGCGTTATTAGGCGACCCCGACTTATTAATCGTTGATGAACCCACCGGCGGCTTAGACCCTGAAGAACGCAATCGTTTTCACAATTTGCTAGTTTCTCTCGGTGAGCAAAAGGCAATTATTCTATCGACTCATATCGTTGAAGATGTGTCTGAACTTTGCCCTCAAATGGCGGTGCTGGCTGCGGGTCAAATTTTGCGAGAAGGTAACCCACTTGATCTTATCGACCAACTCAATGGTCAGATATGGCGAAAAACTGTTTCTTTGGCTGAAGTTGAAGCTATAGAAAAAGAATTACCGGTGATCTCAAAACGTTTATTTGCGGGTCAAACAATTATCCATGTTTTGGCAGACAACTCACCTCAAGGCTTTGATAAAGCGCCAGCCAATTTAGAAGATGTCTATTTTTCAACTCTTCATCAAAGTAATACCGACCACCAAATACGCGCAGCGGTTTGAGGAGAATAATATGTCTAAAATGTTTTTATTTGAATGGCGTTATTTCATCCGCCAACCGTCGTTTTATATTTCTGCATTGATCTTTTTTGCTTTAGCATTTGTCGTCGCTAGCGCGAATAAGTTAGAAAATTCCTTTGGCAGTAATGTGTTCGTCAATGGTCCATATTTTATCGGCGAATTAATGACCATGCTGACTTTCTTTTCATTATTTTTAGTGGTTAATTTTATCGCTAATACTGCAATGCGAAACGATAGCAGTAATATGTCTGAAATTTTATACTGTAAACCAATTAGTCCTCTGAGTTATCAGTTGGGACGGTTTTTAGGGTCCTTTGCCGTTGTCCTCACGGTGTTTTGCGTGGTTCCTGTTGGAATGATGATCGGTAGTTTAATGCCATGGGTCACTGAGACTCGTGTTGGCCCAATGAATATCAACTTTTATCTAACCACTTTCTTTTATATTTCAGTGCCAACCTTATTTGTTTTTTCTTGCTTGTTTTATGCGGTCGCATTGCGCGTGCGATCGATGATGGCAGTTTATTTAACCGTTATCGCGATATTTATTCTTAATGAAATCAGTGGTACTTTGTTTCTGGAACAGGACGCTCGCGCCTTAGGTGCTCTGCTCGATCCTTTTGCGGCACAAACCTTTTCTGAAGTTTCACGTTACTGGACTGTATTTGAAAAAAATAACCAACAATTGACCCTCTCAGGTGTATTGCTTGAAAATCGATTACTTTGGTTGGCATTAGGTATCAGTATCATTGTGTTTTTAGGTCGCCTTGCTCAACCGCTATCTTTAACTAAGAGAGAAACCAAGCCAACCAATAAAAAGAAAAACAAACAATCTGATATGGCAGTGGAGTTCCACCCCGTCAATAGCAACATTCATCATAAAACCTCACAAAGTACCGCCTGGATACATTTTAAAACACGTACTTTATTTGAAATAAAGCAAGTGATATTTTCTCCGGCGTTTATCATTTTATGTGGATTTATGTTTATGGTAATGGTGGCTGTTTTATTCGAGCCCAAAGGCATGTTTGGTAGTACAGACTTACCTTTCACTCAAATTATGGTGCAAGTTATTCAAGGGTCTATGGCGATTTTAAGTAGCATCATTATCACTTATTACAGCGCCGAGGCTGTGTGGCGAGATCGCTCATCGGGCATGGGTGACATTATCGATGGTATGCCAGTACTGAACCTAAGCTTCTGGTTATCTAAGATGGTGGCAGTATGGCTGGTATTAATTTTGTTACTCACTTTTGGTATGGCTACTGGTATTTTATTTCAGTTAGGTAATGACTTTTCTCAGTTACAAATTGGACAGTATTTGGTCAGCTTGTTCTATTTCACCGCACTGCCATGGATGATGTTGACGGTGCTGGCATTTCTATTTCAAATTATCAGCCCTAATAAATACGCAGGAATGTTTTTGTTTGTACTCTTCGTGATCTCGGGTTTTGCCATGGAACCTTTAGGGCTTGGGCATAATATGTTTCGTTTTAGTAAGTCACCAACACTGATCTATAGTGACTTAAACGGCTATGGCTGGTCATTATTAAGTCATAGTTGGTATATGCTTTATTGGGGCGCATTATCAGTGGTCATGGCAATTATTGGTTACGGTTTGTGGCAACGAGGTACTTCTCAAAAGTTAGTTGTTAGAAGTAAAAGCCTGACTTATCAAATAGGTTTTAAAGGAAAACTCGCGCTAATTTCATCCTGTGTGATCTTTCTCTTAAGTGGCACCAATATTTTTTATAATACCCGTGTGATTAATAGCTATCATTCTGATGCGGCATTAAATGAAAAATTAGCCAATTATGAAAAAAAGTATTCTCAGTTTGCTGACGCTCCAATTCCTGTTTTTACCAAGTTAAATGCTAATGTTGATATTTATCCGAAAAAACGCAGAGTTGAATCTAAAGTGGCATTTGATGTTGTTAACAAAACATCGCGTCCAGTAACAAAGTTTCTGCTCACCATACTTGATTACACGCCAGATAGTTTCAGCTTTGAGCTTGAGGGCGGGTCACTTGGTTCAGCGGATAGCGAACATAATACTTACTGGTTTGAATTTGATAAACCAATGCAACCCGGAGAAAAACGCCAAGGTTTCTTTAAAGTGGTGCAGCAAGAGCAAGGTTTTGTTGATAAAAACCCAGCGGTGGGAATTGTTAATAATGGTACTTTTTTTAACAACACCGAAATGTTTCCAATGATTGGATATGTAGAGCTTGCTGAATTAACTGACAAATCAATCAGGCAAAAATACGATTTGCCGCCGCCAGAACGCGCGCATAAATTGGAAGATAAAACTTATTACAAACAAAACTTCTTTGGGCCAACCAGTGGATTTATCGAGTTTGAAACAACCGTATCAACTTCGATTGAGCAAACTGCGATTGCGCCCGGTTATTTACAAAAAGAATGGACGCAAGGCAAGCGTCGTTATTTCCACTATAAAATGGACGCGCCGATTAAAAATTATTTTGCTTATTTGTCAGCCAAATATGAATATCTTAAAGATCAACACAATGGTGTCGATATTGAGATCTATTATCATGAAAATCACGGGGTGAATGTTGACCGTATGGTACAAGGCATAAAAGATTCTATTGATTATTACACGAAGAATTTTGGCCCTTATCAACATCAACAAGCTCGAATAATAGAAATGCCTCGTTATCGAACTTTTGCGCAGAGTTTCCCCAACACCATTCCTTTTTCTGAGCGGATTGGATTTATCACTGATATGCGTAATGAAGACGAAATCGATCAAATCTATTACGTGACCGCTCACGAAATGGCGCACCAGTGGTGGGGAGCACAGGTCAGCGGTGCCAACGTGCAAGGACGCAGTATGCTTTCCGAAACCCTGTCACAATACAGCGCATTAATGTTGACCAAACATAAATATGGTGAAAAGAAATTACGTGCAATTCTCAAATCTGAATTAGATCGTTATCTTCGAGGTCGAACCAATGAACAAGTTGAAGAAATGCCTTTGATGCGAGTTGAAGATCAACAATATATTCATTATCGCAAAGGCTCGTTAGTGATGATGTCGTTAGTTGATCTTTTAGGTGAGCGACGAATGAACAAAGCACTCAGTAACTTTTTAAAAGCGTTTAAATTCAACAATAATCCCTATCCGACTACTTTAGATTTGATTTCGTATTTAGTTGAGGGTGCAACAGAGAACGAAATTGAATTTATCAAAAGCGCTTTTGAACAGATCCATCTATACGATTTAAAAGCGAGCGAGGTGGTAGTAAATGAGTTAGAAAATAATCGATTTGAAGTGAGCTTAACTATCGACGCAAAAAAACTAAACGCAGATGGTCAAGGAAGTGAAGAAGAAATTACTTTATCTGAAATGATTGATATTGGCTTATTTGTCGACGACCCTGATGACATTTCAGTTGAGAGCAAGCCACTATACTTAAATAAACATTTAATCACCAACGGAAAAAACATCATAAAGATCATCACAGCTAAAAAACCGTCTTTTGCAGGCATTGATCCTTTAGTGAGATTGATCGATCGCGATAGCACCGACAATATCATTAAACTTTAGTGGACCTCAGAGCTATCGAAGTACTTTGATAGCTCTGTAGTCTAACTATTTATTTAGCGAGAAAGCGAAATCTATGCATAACATTCCATGTAATCCACTCGAGATAGCTGAGTCTTTAGCAAATTATTGGTCACCAAAAGTAATTTCAGAGGTTGATGACTCTTATGTCAAAGTGGCTAAACTCAAAGACAATTTTGTCTGGCATGCCCATCAAGATGAAGACGAATTATTTCTCATTTTGAAAGGTGCATTAACCATTGAGTATCAAGATAAAAAAATTCATCTTCAACAAGGAGATATGCATGTAGTCCCTAAAGGAGCGCTACACAATCCAATTGCCGAAGATGAATGTTTGGTTATGTTAATCGAAAAGAAAAACACCTTGCATACCGGCAATACCCAGCATTGTTCAAGTAGAAGTGTTGAAGAGCAGCTGGCGGGATATAGTCATTTAAACTCAAGCCATTCTAATCAGGAAAATGTATGAGTTTAGAAATCTGGCTTTTATTTTGTCTTACCGATCTGTTGCTCTGCTTGATGCCCGGCCCTGGCGTTTTATTAATTATGTCTCAAACTTTAACTCATGGCAGGCAATCTGGGTTTGCAGCAACACAAGGTATACTCGCCGCTAACCTTGTTTATTTTTTTCTGGCGGCCGCAGGGTTAATTACTATTTTAAAGTCTTCTGCTACCGCTTTTGAGCTACTCAAATATCTTGGTGCTGCCTATCTTGTATATTTAGGATTAAAGCTGATTATTACGCCTACTAAGAGGGAGTTAAAAAGGAAAAAATCGAACAGTAAAAATAAATCTTTCTGGCAGGGATTTATTATCCATGGCTTTAACCCCAAAGTTTTATTGTTTTTTAGCGCAATCTTGCCTCAATTCATTGTTTTAAATGAACCAATAAATAACCAATTAATCTTACTCGGCGTTAGCGCACTGGTGATTCAATCAGCTGTGCTTTTTTCTTATAGTTTGCTCGCAGACAAATCTAGCAATATCTTAGGTGTTCGATTCAGACAAGCATTCAATAAGACCAGCGGTATATTGTTGCTCTTTGCAGGACTAGGGTTGGCAATATTAAAATAGCAATTTGACTTTCGGTAGAATGTGGTTAGTTGCAGAGAAAAATGCTCACAGTAACTCAAAGTTAAATTATGATATGACGCAATCCTTGAGGCACCAGCTTCAGTAAATTGCTCACCACTAAAAGGAGAATAAAGTGTATTGGCTCGTCCACCACTTCTCTTTCTGGCTTCAAAAAATAGTGACATCGTGGCCAGCCCTTGTGAGCTCATAACCCGCTATCAGACCTGAAATACCAGCGCCGATAATAATAATCGACTGTATCGGCTTACCGTCAGAAAGATCGCCTCATGAGATAACTTTAATGAGACCTCATCAACCCAATAAAAAATCTTGAATTTTTGGCCTACTCAATCAAGAAACTTTTCAGCGATGAACCAGTATAAATAATGCTCTAAACAATAATCAGTTTACTCAATTGAAAATAATGCTTAAATATGAAATATTCGACTATCAAGACATAAATGAATTAAAGACAATGGCTAATTGGACTGACTTACTTGCTCTAGAAAAACAACAAGATTATTTTCAAGATACTATGGACTACGTAGAGCAACGACGTGCTGAAGGCGTGAATGTTTATCCGCCTGTAGATGAAGTGTTCAATGCATTTTCTATCACGCCTTTTGAAAGTATTAAAATTGTGGTCTTGGGTCAAGATCCTTATCATGGAGAAGGACAAGCACATGGTTTATGTTTTTCGGTTAAACCCGGAATTAAACCACCACCCTCTCTTGCTAATATGTACAAAGAGTTAGTCACTGATATTGAAGGTTTTGAAATTCCACAACACGGTTATTTACAATCTTGGGCGGAGCAAGGAGTTCTGCTGCTCAATACGGTTTTAACTGTGGAGCAAGGCCAGGCGCATTCACATAAGCAACTTGGCTGGGAACAATTCACAGATTCTGTCATTCAGAAACTGAGCGAGCATGGAGAAGGCATTGTGTTTTTATTGTGGGGAGGACATGCGCAGAAAAAAGGCAAAAAAATAGATGGTGAAAAGCATTTTATTTTAAAAGCGCCTCACCCTTCTCCGTTATCGGTTTATCGAGGTTTTTATGGCTGTAAACATTTCTCTCAAGCGAATGAATTATTAATCCAACAAGGGAAAACGCCGATTGATTGGAAGTTGTAGTTCTTCTCTAAATAGGCGCTTTAAATGTTTTGGGGACTTTAGCAACTTTATCTACTTGCCAGTTGTCAATGGCCCAAGCGAGTATTTGTTGTGGTGAATAATTAATCAATTCAGAGTGAATACTTTGATCTAAATGCTGGAGGGCTTTTACTAACCATAAACTAGCGTCTTGCGCTTTTATTTCCGGCGAAAATTGACTCTTACTTAATTTTTCGCCATTCTCATCCACCACTAAAGGTAAGTGATAATAATCGGGTGGCGTTTTTTCTAAACAATCATAAAGAAAGTTTTGTCTCGGAGTTGAATCTAATATATCGGCGCCGCGTACCACATGATTTACCCCTTGCGCTATATCATCAGCCACCACTGCGAGCTGATAAGCATATAAACCGTCACGACGACGGATCACAAAATCCTGAATATCTGCCGCTTGCTCGAAACGACAGTCCCCCAAAACTAAATCGGTAAAATGGCTGAATTTATGATTAAACTGAATTCTTAAAGCACAGTTGTGAGATGAACTTATATTTCGGGCTTTGCAATAGCTATCGTAAACGCCCGAATTACGCTGTTGTATTTGCTTGCGACTACAATCGCATTGATAAACGAGTGCCTTGGACTGTAATTGCCTTAATATATTAGAATAGAGCTCACTCCTATGGCTCTGATAAAGCACTTCTCCGTCCCATTCAAAGCCAAAGGCTTCTAAGGTATTTAATATGCCACTAGCGGCACCAGCGACCTCTCTGGGCGGATCTAGGTCTTCTATTCTAACAAACCACTGACCGTCTCTGTGCTTGGCGATTAAATAACTTCCTAGCGCCGCCACTAAAGAGCCAAAATGAAGCGGTCCTGACGGAGTTGGGGCAAAACGACCTATCCACTGTTTTTGACTGCTCATATACTCTCAAAAGCTTTAATTAATAAAAAGATTCTACCCCAGAAACAAAACAAGCGCCTAAAGGCGCTTGTTTATAACGAAACTAAATTAACTTCTAACGGTTAATATGTTTCTCTTTTATTTCATCTAATGTTTTACAATCGATACATAAAGTCGCTGTAGGGCGTGCTTCTAATCGACGAATACCAATTTCTTCGCCACAAGAGCCACAAAAACCGTAATCTTCTTCATCGATAGTGATAATAGACTTACCAATTTTTTTCAGTAATTTACGCTCTCTGTCTCGAGTACGTAATTCTAAGCTGAACTCTTCTTCCTGACTTGCACGGTCAACAGGATCAGGGAAATTCGCTGCTTCGTCCTTCATGTGGGTCACAGTACGGTCTACTTCTTCCATCAACTGCTTTTTCCACGCATTTAAAATCGCTTTAAAATGATCGCTTTGCGGCTCATTCATATACTCTTCGCCACGTTTTACTTTATAAGGTTCGATCCCTAAAGTTCCGAGCGTTGTAGAAGTGGCTGCTTTGGCCGTTTTTTTAGCTGGCATTTGTTTCTCCGGCGGATTAACTGCTTGAATTCCAAAGGATTTGTTAAAATCCTAATTTTCTACCTAAGTCCAACGTTTAAAATAAACCCTGCGACTTATTATTAAGGCGCGGATTTATAGCATATACATTCAATAAGAACAATAATATTTTTACACTGTTAATGATTTTTTACATTGATTTGAAACCATAATCCTTGAGTTTATGACTAATATTACGCACGACTTCTTCCGCTATTGAGTTTTCATAAGCCAACATTGGCTTTTGCCCCCATACCGGCTTTGGCCAACAAGCATCACTTTCAAACCTGACAATATGATGAATATGCAATTGAGGTACCATATTCCCTATAGCAGCAACATTGAGTTTATCACCTTCAAAATGCTGCATAACCACTTCAGATAATACCCTAGACTCAAACCAGAACTGCTTTTGATCGGTATCGGACAATTGATAGATTTCTTTAATATCGGCTCGTTTTGGCACTAATACAAACCAAGGGTATTGATAGTCGTTAAGCAATAATAATTGGCACAACTCAAAATCTCCAATGATAAAGCTGTCAGCTTTAAGGGTTGGATGTAAATTAAATGACATTAAATATTCCTTTTATAAGTTATTGAGTCAATTGTAGCAAAAAGTAGATTTTTTATTCTTTGGTAGTATTACACTTGATGCATATAGAGGTTAATTGTTAGATTTAAACTAGTGTTTAACCAACAGAATTCGTGCGATTATATTATTCTGTGTATAGATTAAAGGACTAAAAAAATGCTCAATAAAACAGTTCTCTTGGCCGCAGTAGCTGTGGCTATTATCACTTATCCGAAACTTCAAGTAACTGCCCATAGCGGCGCGCACCCAGTACGATATGTCAGTGCCAGTGGCACAGACAACGGAGTGTGCGATAAAGCCTCGGCTCCTTGTAAAACCATTGTATACGCGGTGAACCAGTCCTCTAAAGGAGATGAAGTACGTGTGGCTAAAGGCAATTATCCAGTCAAAGGTATCGATCTATTTTATTTACTAAGCGATATGGTAGTTATCAAAGGAGGGTTTTCGACAGATTTTAAAAATAGAAACAAAGATAAGTTTCTGACTTCTATCATCGGAATTCCTGGTGAATATCGCAAAAAACTCGATAAACGTGGATTTCATTTATTATCCGATAGTAAGGAGTTTGATATTCAATTGAGTATCGAAGATAGGAAGCTATTAAACCAATATAAGCAAATGACGACTAAAATTGAAGGCCCCGCTGAATGCGTCGATGGCAAAGCTCTGGGCTACGAGTGTCACAATATCGATTTACAGTCGCATATGCCACTCAATGAGTTTTCATCTACCCCCTCTAGTGCCAACGATATTTGGGGGCACACGGATCTTAATAACCAAAAAGAGTACGCCATTATAGGGCTAAGAGGCTCCACGGCTTTTGTTGATATTAGCGATCCAACTAACCCCATTGAAGTCGCTACAATTGGAGGAAATGGTTCTACTTGGCGTGATATTAAGGTTTATCAACATTTTGATAACACCGCGAATAAATACAAAGCATACGCCTATGTGACAACAGATAAAGCCGACCAGGGTATGCAAATTATAGATCTCTCAAACCTGCCCACTAATGTCACTTTAATAAAGACACTCAACGATTTTTCAGAAGCGCATAATGTCTTTATCTCTAATTTGGACTATTCAGACAATACAGCTTTATCAGGTCTAATTCCGATGATCTATATTTCTGGTTCAAACCTTAACACCGGTGATGAAAAAGGCTCTTATCAAATTTATAATTTGACGGACCCTGCTGATCCTCAACTTGAAGCCAACTCAGGGTCAGGAGCAGGTTACATTCACGATGCCGCCAGCTTTGTAATCGACGATGCAAGAACTGCAAGTTGCAATAACCACTCTCCGTGTGAAATATTAATTGACTTCAACGCTTATAATTTAGATATCTGGGATATTACCGACAAGTCAGCCCCTTACAAAATTAAAAATATTTCTTACACTACCTCCGACTATATTCACTCAGGTTGGTGGTCTGAAGATAAAATGACGATATTCATTCAAAATGAACTCGACGAGCAAAGAAAAGGGGTCAATACCACCCTGGAAGCACTCGATATTAGCGATTTAAATAATCCACAAATTATCGGCACTTATGTCGGACAAACAGCAGCAATCGACCATAATGGTTTTACCTTAGGTACTGAATATTATATGTCTAATTATCGAAGAGGATTAAGTCTGATTGATATTTCTGACCCGAGTAATATGACGGATATTGGTTTTTTTGATACTTTCTCTATACCGGCTACAAATTCAGCTAACTTTAATGGCGCCTGGGGAGTTTACCCTTATTTACCAAGCGGTAATGTCATTGTGAGCGACCTTGAATATGGGTTGTTCGTATTAAAAGTGAACAAAAATGATGGGGAAATGCCGACAACTACACCACAAGAACCAGATCCAGAACCGGAACCGGAACCTGTGACATCATCAAGTGGTGGTGGTAGTTTTGGAATTTTGGCCTTGATATTTTTAGGTTTAATTAGACGGCAGTTTTAATCGCTTTAATATATTTGGGTTAGAGTTAACTCTAATCCAAATATAAACTTCATTTACTCGCATACCGCAAACCCTTGAGGCAATTGTGATTCATAAAAAGGTAACAACTCTTTCTTAAAACAATCACTAAAACCAGAAAAATATCCTTGTTTTTTATAGCCCCAAATCATCTCGTCCGGCAAGGTTAAATTAACACTCGGTTCGTCCAGCTCTAAAAATAAGTCTCGCCAAACTCGTAATGCGCCACTAGAGCCAGTTAATAAAGAGGGTTGATTGTCATCCCTTCCTAACCATACTACTGCTAATTTTTCTTCGCCAAACCCTGCAAACCAACTATCCCTTAAATCGTTGGTGGTGCCGGTCTTTCCTGCATAATTAGCATTAGGAAAAGTTTGTCCTATCAATTTTGCAGTCCCTCTACTGCTCACTTGAGTTAATAAGTATTTGATTAAAAAAGCACTCTCAGGATCAATAATATTTTCTGCCTTTCTTTGATACCTTTGCAGTAGATTGCCTTGATGATCCTGTACCGCTATCAACCCAGTTGTTCCAATCGCAACCCCATCATTTGCAATCACCTGATAAAGCTTTAACACTTCAAGCGGTGACATTTCTTTTGCTCCCAAAGCGATGGAAGGATAGGCAGGAAACTCTCTCTCAAAGCCTAAATCCATAATGGTTTCAACGACCTCCTCAATACCAACCTCTAAAGCCAATTTTGCAGTCGCTTGATTATAAGAGTTGATTAATCCTTCTCTTAATTCGATTTTTCCATGAGATTGTTTGTCATAGTTTTGCGGCGCCCATAGACTGCCGTCAGTGCCCTCTAAAGAAAATGATTGGTCTAACAAGGGAGTAACTAAGTTAAAACGCTCAGCTTGTTTTAATGCGGTTAGATAAACAAATGGTTTGATCACCGATCCCGTTTGACGATACGCGTCAATCGCTCGATTAAATCCTGCATAATTAGGATGACGATCGCCCACCATCGCAAGGATGTCACCAGAAGAAATATCACTTACGACTAACGCGCCTTGTAATCCTGTGTCTTGCTTCTTTCGGTTAACTTCAATTTGATTGAGTCGTTGAGTTAAAGATTTTTCAGCTCGACTCTGGATTAGTGGATCAAGACTGGTAAATAGCTTTAATCCTTGACTATTAAGCTGAGAAAGAGAGTATTGTTGAATTAACTCACGCTTAATATACCCCATAAAAGCAGGTACTTTGCTGGTTCTATTTTTGGCTTTAGCCACAACTTGAAGGGTTCTTGAAATGGCGTATTCAAAATCTTCATCAGTAATCAATCCACTAGCGTGCATTTGAGTTAAAACTAGGTTTCGTCTATTTTTTGCATTGTCAGGATTTTTTCTAGGGTTATAGAGTGAAGGGCCTTTGACCATACCTATCAGCAAAGCGACCTGACTTAAGTTTAATTTTTCTAGTGGTTTATCAAAATAAAACTCACTGGCGCGGGAAAAGCCATGAATACTGGTGCGGTTATTTTGACCTAAATAAACTTCGTTAATATAAGCCTCAAGAATGACATTCTTGTCGTAATGAACTTCTGTTAATAGTGCCATTATCGCTTCGCGTAATTTTCGCCATAAGCTTCGCTCACGGGTTAAGAAATGATTCTTCATTAACTGCTGGGTTAAAGTGCTACCACCTTGGCGTAGTGCACCTTGTGAAATATTACTCCAAGCAGCACGCGCAATCCCCTTGAGAGAAACCCCCCAATGATGATAAAAGTCGCGATCTTCTGTATTGAGTAATGTTGCGCTAAAATAATCGGGTAGCTGTTCCAAAGTGACTAGCTGACGATCTTCGTTATTTCCTCGTTGAGAGCCACCAGCTTGAATATTGCCTAATGACAAAGGATCTAACCTGAGAAAGTTCACCATCTTCTGAGAAGCAAAATCTTTCAATTTAACGATTGCGTCATCCTTAATCACCACTTCAAGAATTTGCTCTGGTTGTACACCGTCCCAGAATTTGAATCGCCGAGTATTGATCACAAAAGTGGTTTGAACGCCGTTAGAATATAGTTCGAACTCTCCTTGATTGACCGCTTTTATCGTCTGACGATAACCTAACAAATTAAGTTCAGCCTTTAAATCCGACAGTCTTAACTTTTTACCTTCTGAGAATTCAAGTGGGCGAGCAAAAACTTTCGCAGGGATACTCCATGCCTGAGTTTTAAACTCATCCTTAACTAACGAGTCTAAATAAATCGTCAGTAAAAACAGACAAGCACAAAATATCAAAATTAAGCGCCAAAACATTGTTTTAATTTTTTGATATAAAGAGACAGTTGCCATTAAACTACTTTTATTGATTAAAGGGGATTTTAACTAGATAAGAATGGAATTCGATTAACATATTCTCTTTGTTTATTTTTCTCAAAATCAGATCTGGCATGATAGTTTGGTTAGCTTTAAAAAATGAGCCATCCAAAATAACAAAACTATCCTGTTCGTTATTGGAAACAACGTATGAGTTGATATTGATCTGTGGAAACTGTTGTTGTAATTGAAGTGGTAACTCTTCTAGGAGTACTGACACACTATTTTGAACAGCCTCTTTTGCAGGTTCAACAGTTTCAACCAAAAAAGCTTGTTTGTTTTCAATTTTTGCTTCGCGTTTTTTCGGTACATATTGAAGATTGGTTTTATTACTCTCTTTAATCTCGACTCGATTATCCGTCAGCGGTACTTCAGGTTTATTTTGAGGTTCAGTTTTTGCAATCGCTTCCATTGTTTCAGTTGCTACTCCAGGAGCTTGGTTTACTGTCTGAACTAACACTTTTTTAGTTGGTACAGAAATTTGATTCGAATAAAAATAACTCCAACTGGTAAGTAGTAAAACAACAAGAGAATAAGTTGCCAACTGCCAGTATTTTAACTTTTTATATAACCACTCATCCCCTAACATTTCATCATCGTAGTGTGAAGCATGAATGTCGGGGATCGAGGAGTCAGCCTTGCTTTTAGCTTTTTCATCTGACGATTCATCTTGATTGAGTGTTTCTAATAATATTGACAATGAACTAACCTTAAAGCGTTTCTAATAATGGAATACCCGATAAGTTCTCGGTATTAATTTTCAATATAGTCTGCATTCCCGCAAGACCATCGGCGTTTATTTTTCTTTGTTGCTGAAATAGTCTGAGTTTATTTTGTAACGACAAGTCAAAATTTGAAGTGACAGGTTCTGCTAATTGGTTCAATTGGTTCAAATTTTTTGATAACCAATTAACTGCTAAGCCTTGATCACCGAGCTTTATATCTCCGCTATATCCTTCCGGCGCTTGCCACAATAATATAAAATCTCCAGTCCATAAGCTTGATAATTTATCTAAGCTCATTTGAGTTTCTGTTTCACCATAAATAATCGTTGCTTCTAGTCCTTTAATCGACTTTAGAGTTAACCAAAATTCACCTTGTAAACCCGCAGACAACTTTAGACTAGCAGGCCGATTAAACTCGCGTAATTTTTGCCATTGGCCAGTTATCTGTTCACAGTTCAAACCGTAACTTGCGGAAAACTCACAAGCATCACCATCCCGCAAAGGAGAATAATCTATTTGCCACAAACTCAATAAATTCTGCATCGACCAAAGGCCATTATTATCCCACCGTTGCTCGCCGATAATTTGCTCAACTAATGAAGGTTCTTTTATAACAGGCTTTACTTGGCTCGTTGCTGACTCTTTGACAAGCGCAGTCTCTGTACCTTTTTGTTTTGCAGAGCCGATTTGATTTAGTTCAGCCACAGGTGAGTTTTGGCCTAACCAATATGCACTAAAAATAGTACTCACAATGACAGCACTTGCCAGCGCAGCTTTTAACCAAGACTTACTCCAGCCTTTCTCCCCAATATTTGGTTCATCCTGAGCTATATCGCCCATCACTTCTTTGGTTGCCTGCGCCATGATTTTTTTATCGACTTTATCTTTTTGGCGTGAAGCCGCAGCAAACAAAGCGCGATCACAGATAGTATTGACAAGCCGTGGTATACCCATGGTTTTAGTATGTAAGTATTCAATCGAGTCTCTCGAAAATAGTACTTGATGACAACCTGCTATCCTCACTCGATGCAACACATAAGCAACCGTTTCTTTTAAGCTAAGCGGTCTTAAATGATATCTAGCGGTGATCCTTTGAGCTAATTGCCTAAGTTCTCTTTTGGCTAATTTTTCCTGTAATTCTGGCTGGCCGACTAAAATTATTTGGAGTAGTTTTTTTTGATTAGTTTCAAGGTTGGTCAGTAAACGAATTTGCTCTAGAACTTCTGTTCCCAAGTTCTGCGCTTCATCTATCATCACCACTACGTTGAGTTCTTGTTGGTAACTTTTAAGTAAAAATTCACTCAGTTTATCGGTTAGTATTTTGAGGCTTTGGCAGTTCTCTGGATAGTCTATTTTTAATTCGTCACAAATAGTTGCTAATAGCTCCACACTGTTGAGTTTAGGGTTTAACACAAAAGCGAGTCGTGTATTTTCAGGTAGTTGTTGTAATAGACAGCGACAAACCGTCGTTTTACCAGTACCAACCTCACCAGTGAGCAATACAAAACCGCCGCCTTCATTGACCCCATAAGTCAAATGAGCCAATGCTTCGCGATAACGGTTACTCATAAACAAAAAGCGCGGATCAGGCGATATGGTAAAAGGTCGCTCACTGAGTGAAAAGTGTTTTAGATACATGATAGTTTTAGGTACATAATAGTTTCAAATACATGGGCTAATTACTTATTGTTCTACATTTACTTATTTTAAGCGTAAGAATGCGAGTAAAAGGGTTATTTCTCAGGTAATATCGATAACTTATATAGTGCAAAGAGGCATGATGAGCGACATTGTCATACTAAGTCAAGACATGACCTGATTTTACTAGCGTCTTCTTTGTTAACAAACTCCAACAACCAATAGAACAACATGCAAATATATCTTGTCGGCGGCGCAGTAAGAGATAAGCTACTCAATTATCCAGTGATAGAACACGACTGGGTGGTGGTTGGTGCGAGCCCGCAAGAAATGCTCTCTCAAGGTTTTAAACAAGTCGGCAAAGACTTTCCTGTATTTTTACACCCCAAAACTAATGATGAATACGCTTTAGCGCGTACTGAGCGTAAAGCTGGAAAAGGATATTATGGCTTCGAAGTCTACGCTGATAAAGACATCACATTAGAGCAAGATTTAATCCGTCGCGATTTAACCATAAATGCAATGGCTATGGATAAAGACGATAACATTATCGACCCTTACAATGGACAAATCGATCTCAAAGCCAAAATACTAAGGCATGTTTCACCCGCCTTTAGTGAAGATCCTCTTAGAGTTCTCAGAATAGCTCGTTTTGCTGCTCGATATGCTCATTTGGGTTTTACTATAGCACCTGAAACTATGACTCTTATGGGTCAAATTAGTGCCTCTGGCGAATTAAAAGAATTAGCTGCTGAAAGAATATGGAAAGAAACCTCTCGGGCTTTAACCGAACGTAGTCCGCAAACCTACTTCCAAGTATTAAAAGACTGTGACGCACTTGCTAGCTGGTTTAGTGAAGTCGATGAATTGTGGGGGATCCCTAACCCTGCAAAATGGCACCCTGAAATTGATACCGGCATTCACACTATGATGGTGTTAGAACAAGCCGCCAAATTATCAAAAGAGCCAGTCACCCGCTTTGCCGCCTTATGTCACGATTTAGGCAAAGCGTTAAGCCCGAAAGAAACTTTGCCCAAACACGCTGGCCATGAAAAGCGCGGCATACCATTAGTCACTCAACTTTGTCGTCGACTTAAAACGCCGACTGAATTTGAGCAGCTGGCTAAAGTTGCCAGTGAGTTCCACCTTCATTTGCACCGGATTGAAGAGCTCAAGCCAAAAACAATTGTCAAAGTTTTGGAGAAAACAGACGCTTTTAGAAAGCCGCAAAGATTTGAACAGTTTCTACAAGTGTGTGAAGCCGATTTTAGAGGGCGTACCGGCTTCGAAGATAGAGACTATCCGCAAGCGGATTTAATGCGACAAGCGTTTGAGCTGTGTAAAAAAGTTAAACCGCAAGATTTATTGGCCAAAGGTTTTCAGGGTAAACAACTCGGCGAAGCAATTCATAGCGAAAGAATTAGATTAGTCAAAAAATTGAACGATTCAACAATAAATAATGAATCGCTCCACACAAAATCAAGTTAAAGATTTTGTGTGGAAATCACTAAATCTTTTTATAACCTCATTTCAGCCAACATTAATTTACGAATGACTGGCACAGGCGCACTACCATAACTAAGAAATTTGTTATGGAAATCTTTAAGGTTAAACTTATCACCCATCTTTTGTTTTAATTCTTCTCTAAACGCATAAATCTCAGAAAATCCATTATAGTAGCTGGTTAATTGAACCTGGCTTAAACTAGCACGTCGCCATTTACCTTCAGCTTCAGCGGTTTCCTGAAACGCTTGGTTCATCAATAAATCTAAACCCGCTTCTCTTTCCATGCCTAACACTTGAATGCTGTAATCTAAAATAGTATTAATCACCACTCGTAAATTCCATTTGCTATACATTAACCACATTTCAGGATCGACAGTACCATCAAGATCTTCGTCACCGTAACCGGACTCCAACATCATTCGTTCAGAATAAACCGCCCAACCTTCGACCATTGCACCATTGCCAAAAATAGATTTAATCATGCTGGGTGACTTGTTTGCGTGCATGAGTTGAGTGTAGTGACCCGGTAATGCTTCATGGATATTCAATACTTGTAAGATCCAATGGTTGTACTCGCGTAAATGACTTTCAGCTTTTTCTGCAGTGAAATCATCAATTGGAGAAACATTGTAATAAGTGTTGGCTGTCGCGTCATAAGGCCCAGGAGGGTTAACCGACGCGATTGAAAAACCTCTTTGGTACTCTGGTGTTTCGCGAATAATTAAAGGTCTAGTGGGGTCCATTTCAATCAAATCATTATCAAGAATATACTGCTCGATAATTGGCATTTGTCTTTTCACTTCATTTACAAAATCGTCTCGCTTAACGTGTTTACTTGAGAGGTGGTCGATCATTTGCTTAACAGCAACCAATGGTTTTTGAGGCATTTCAATATCGGCCAAATATTTAGGCCACAACTGTTTAGTAATTTCTATCATATGAGCATGTAACTCATTTTTTGATTCGATTGCCTTTTGATACAACTCTTTAGCGGTGTAATTAGACACTATGTCGTGTTTAAATTTCTGTTCGTATAATGCTTCGCCAATTCTAAAGTCTTTTGCACCTCCATCTGCAATCTTTTCGCGTTTTGCTTCTAACCAGCTGACATAACCTTCAATCGCTTTTATTGAGGCAGCCAATTTAGGCTCAAAGGATTTTTTCTGTTGTTCGCTTAAGTTAGATTTTTGAATACTGTCAGGTATTGATTTTTTAAACAGGTTCAAAGCACCTTTATTTTGCTGAATAGCTAACTCAGTATGCTCTAGTGTTGGTCGAGTAATATTGTTGACTGCAGATTGATAGTACTCAGGTACACTCTCTAAACGATTAGAGATAGTATTCAAGCGCTCCTCTAATGATTTATATTCTGTATTCAAAATCACTCCAAAAACCCCTGCCACATTATAACGAGCAGGATTCCACTCTCTCGATTTAAATACTTCGCGGTACCATTTGGCGGACTCCAATTGTTGTCTGATTATTTCTAAATCAGATTGATTAAGTGCTGATAGAGCTTGAGAATCAAACGCATTTAATGAAGTTAGCATTTTGTTTTCAAAAGCCAATTCTTGCGCTAGGCTCTCTTGATTTGAAATACTCAACTTATCGTCATACTTGTAATAACCAACATAAACCGCATAACCGGGGTTAACTTTCCAAAACTCTTCTAGAAAAGAGGATTTAAATTGATCAAAAGCGACGTTTTGATCGATTTTGTTTACCGATTTTGATTTAACCACTTCAACAGTTGGTTTTTTCTCTGTTGTTGATGGTTCGCTGCAGGCTGATAATAGCGCTGCAGCAACAAATGTGACTAAAATTTTTATTTTCATTTTTCACCTTTAAGTTTTTCTTGTTTTGAGGTTCTAAGCCCCTTACTCAATAATTATTAACTTCTATTCTGCCTAACAATCTCAAACAAACACACTCCTGTAGCCACCGAAACATTTAAACTTGATACACTACCGGCCATGGGAATTTTTATTAGTTGGTCACAATTTTCTCGTGTTAACCTGCGCATTCCGCTGCCTTCTGCTCCCATGACTAATGCAGTCGCACCGCTAAATTTTGTTTGATAGACGTCGCTGGTTGCTTCACCTGCAGTGCCGATGATCCAGACATTTAATTCTTTTAGTTGACTTAAATAACGGGCCAAATTAGTAACCTTAACCACAGGTACATAATCGGCAGCGCCGCAAGCTACTTTACGAGCCACGGCAGTTAAGGTAGCAGAACGATCTTTAGGAATTATAACCGCATCAACACCTGCGGCATCGGCAGTACGTAAACAGGCGCCTAAATTATGTGGATCGGTAACGCCATCTAACACTAACAATAGACAGTTATCTTTCTCTTCAACTAACTCTAATAACTGATTTTCATTCATTAAAGCGTCAGCGACTTTCACTTCAGCAATTACACCTTGATGGTTGCCATTAACCCAGTTGTCCATTTTCTTTTTATCGACTAACTGATAACGAAGAC
>Ga0114899_1000256_pt1 | contig 43951 bp, 85 predicted proteins | sample MalvireepMed_215_FD_83497 | JGI IMG/M metagenome (GOLD analysis project Ga0114899, IMG submission 83497) | Marine viral communities from the Global Malaspina Expedition - Malaspina viral metaG DeepMed_215 | ecosystem: Environmental > Aquatic > Marine > Oceanic | place: Mediterranean Sea...
ATATAATTATATTATCAAAGTTTTAAGCATTACGCAAGAAAAAAATTAATCTTTTTATTATAATTTAAGAAACTTTTTTTTCACTGTATGTAGCCCCCAAACCCGCGACATACTCTGACTCACTTCCACCGTACTATTCCTTACGGAACACCTACCAGAGTCTTACCTGTTTTACCAAATGAAAGAACTTATGCAGTTGCAATTAAATATGAAAGGGTTTAAACATTACAAAACGTTTTATCTCTCATTCAGTATATTAATTATATCTAAAATTTAACCTTTTAGCAAGTAAAAAGTGAACTTTTCAGGAAGGATTATGCCAACATAAGTTGATCCCTGGGGTAAGTTCTAACCTGCCACCTAACGCGATATATGGCCCAACGTTATTAATCCGTATCTACCTTCTTGTATACCATCTTCAGGTCTTTGATGACTCAAACGGTAGCATTTCCACGCCTAATAGTCAACAGCAAAATACTGCTCGTCTAGATAAAGATCAATATACTTCATCGCACTACGAATACTTGCCGCGTCCCCTCCAGCCTCGAATATATTAGAATCGACAGTTTTCCCGTCCTCTTTATAAATCAAAGTCTGTGGGAACCTTCCATAGAAAGTCATACTAATTGTAAAACCTCGATAAGGAATTCTAAGTAAAGGTGTTTTCACTTCTTCACCCTTTTCCATATCTATAACTTTTAAAGGCTTACTCATTTTTATCTTTCTATTTTAGGCGCATAGCCCCCAAACCCGCTATACACAATGGCTCTACTCTCAAACTATACCCTCACGGTTTACCAACTAGAACCTTACCAAAAATGTGGGGCTAACAGTAGCCCCACGCGGATGCGTTACGGCATCACCCGCGACTGCAAGCAGCCGTATTAATGCCAGTCACGAGATTCAGAACTAATTCAAAATTACTCTACCAGCTCTCTTCTAGTATGATGAAGAGCTCGTGACTAAAAAATAACTTTTTCAGTCAACTGTAGGAGGGGGACTGGCTACCCCTGTAAGTTCACATTTCGCTACGTGATGGTGGAGGCCGTGCATTAGCTGTGATTCCTCATTAAGTTACCTCACACTTAACTCTTAGATTTATTATATAAAATTTTAAAGAAAAAAGCAAGTAAAAAGTTAATTTTAAAACTATTTTACTTTAAAAGAAAGAAACTTCATTTTCAACCATACCCAGTAATCTGTTGATTTCATAGAACGTACGACTTCTTTTCCTCCTACTGTTTCTTTAACATAACGAGGAATAAAGCTTTGAGATACTGGAATAGTATTTGAAGTAAACATTCCCTAAATATACTTCAAATTTGCGTAAGAGACAAATTTAAAATTTTTTATTTTAAAATTTAAAGGCAAAAAAATAGACTTTCCCTAGTAGAAAAGCCCAGCTCTCATTATTTTTTTCAATAACAGTAAAAAGATTATTCTTTAATAACAGTTACCCATCCTGATTTAGCCTCCGCATACCGTGCCTCCCACGCATCTCTACAAAAAGTATTGTAAGAAGCTTCATCTTTGTAATTCTCCACCAAAGTAACGGATTTCTGATCTGCATTTAAATTAGAACTTGTAGAAATAAGAAGTCCCCTTGTAATAGCGTTATCAAAAGCCTCTCCAATACCACAAGCCGTATTTACATTGTCCTCCCAAAATGCTTCCGCAGAAACATAGGTGGCAGACGGGTTTTTAAGAGATTTTATAGTATATGTTTTAGTATAAGCCATTTTTTAATTCACTATACCGCTACCCACGAATCAGTAGCGTTATCCCAATTATATTTTTTCTTGTCAGACGGGTAATCCACAGGCGGATACCATTTACCTACCTTACTTCCATTTAAACCATACCACGTCCCAGCCCCTTCTGTCAATAAAAAGTCATACGCACCATCTAATTCTTCAAAAAGCCACGCCTTATATGGTTGAGACTTAGCCCATTGAGAATCCCACCAAGTAGGAGGTTCCCAATCACTATCAGAATCTAATGTCCACGCTCCTAAAGGTTTAGGTTCAATTCCTATAAATACGTCTTTTACTGCATCATAGGTATATCCCACACCAGCATATTGCTTTCTAAAAGCGTGGTTATAAGAAGTTTGCTTCCATACACCGCTTCCGAAATGATTAAAACAAAACGTCTCTCCATCCACATGCATAGGATTATCACCTAACGGTCCGGCAGCAGTAGAAATATCCCTTGAAACTGTTACTATTCTTTTAACTACATTACTTCCATCTAACTCAGCAAAATGACACATAATCTTCCAAACATCAGAAGAATACCAATCTGGCGGTTCCCAATGACCGTCGTCTTTTAAGGTCCAAGCTCCTAATGGTTCCGGTTCTGGCTTAATAAACTGATCTTTTGCCGAATCATAGGTATCTCCTCTTCCTGCATAATTCGCTCTAAAACTACGGGTTTTAGTAGTTTGCTTCCAGGTTCCGCCCCAAAAATTCTCACACCATTTTTCACCGTCAACATGCTTATCAGAAGGTACATGAGCATCATCTACCACACATATCCTTATGACTTTATTATTCTCATCCAATTCGGCAAAATACGCCATTACAAAATTCTCCTAATCTTGAAACTGGTATCTAACAATTACTACGCCATCACCACCAACTCCACCAGAGGTAGTACCGCCACCGCCGCCGCCACCACCGCCACCTTTTGCGTCTGTACCATCACTCCCTGACTGGCCCTGACCTCCTCCTGCACCATCCGGATTCCCTTGTCCACCGGCAGCCCCACTAGGACCACCGCCTCCGCCACCGCCACCATAGTCAACAGAAGAACCTGTAATATCATTACCACCACCATTACCACCCTCACCACCAGCACTACCGACACCAGGCACACCCTGATGTTCTTCGGCACTAGAACCGCTGCCACCGCCACCCCCACCACCACAAGCACCACCACTACCACCTTGACCAACACCACCACTCCCAGAACCGCCAGAAGCACCAGCTCTGCCCCCACCACCAGGACCACCATCTCCACCATGGAGCTGATACCCACCACCAGAACCGCCCCCTTCAGCAGAAAGAGGAGAACTAAAAGAAGAGTCTTGTCCAACTTGCCCAACTTGCCCAGTTCCGCCACCAGAACCACCACTCCCAACAGTGGTTGTGTATGTTCCAACAGTAACCGCTAGCCCAGTCGCTTCTGTTTTTGCTCCGGCACCACCTCCGCCCCCACCGTAGTAGCTAGTAGTACCCTTCATTGATGCTACTGACTGACCACCACCACCTCCGCCACCACCAGCTACTATCATATACTCCACTACATTATGAGTTCCATCCGCTGGTCCAACTGAAGTGACTTCAAAATTACCAGATGAAGTAAATGTGTGAACCTTATAACTACCATCAGTGGCAATAGTTCCACCAGTAGCCTCAACCCAACCAACTGCTGCTCCTCTTCTTCCTATAAATCGCGGTGCTAATATAAAGGGCATAACTATACCTTGCACTTCAAAGTGAAGCGCACTCCTTCCCCAGGTTCCGATGAACCTATCTGATCAATTTTAAAACTTATGCGATCCCCTGACACAAAAACAGCAGTAGCGCCTAAGGTTCCAGCACTTAATGAAGTAGCGCTTGCAGCAAATTGCGGTCTTGTAGCATAAATACTTGTACCATTCTTTTCTATGTCTACAATAAGTGCTGCGCCAGTAGGAGCTGTATCAACATACCCCGCTTCCCCGACAACAGTTGCAGGCCGTGCCATAACAAGTTCACCGTAAGTAGCCGCTGCTACATCTTCTTTAACCATATCAGCATCAAAGCCTGCTGTAAAAGCAATATCATAAGGAAGACCACTATAGTTAGTACTATTAAAGTTTTGGGTGTTAGCAACATAAACATTAGCTCCTATGTAAGCGTTACCTTTTACATCCAGATTAGCGCCAGGAACTTTAGAACCTGCGTAACCAACAGCAATACCTCTGGCAAATTTGACATTTCCTGTCGTGTTGGCACTATAAATTTGTGTAACAGTTCCTGAAGCGGCAGAGCCAATTCCAATAGAAGTTCTCAGAGTGTCCCCAGATTCAGCTACAGGATCAGTACTTCCGTCTCCAACAATCATTTCACTATCACCAAGAGCACTCATTGCAGTAATAGCACCTGCCCCACTGCCAAGTAAGACGCCTCCATCGGTTAACGACGAAGCCCCTGTTCCACCGTCACTTACAGGAACGTCGGTTCCTCCTGCTCGATAAATAATATTACCCTCTACGTTAATATCACCTGCGCTTGCTCTAGCTACTGTCGTATCAGATGCAGCACCAATATTAACAGCGGTAAATTGGGGACTGTCCCCGGTACCTACACCAATAGAAGTTCTAAGCGTCGCCCCACTTTCTGCAACTGGATCAGTGGTTCCATCACCAACAATCATTTCGCCATCACCGAGCGCGCTCATAGCAGTAACAGCACTTGTTCCGCTGCCAAGCAAAACACCGCCATCTGTTAAAGAGGTAGCGCCTGTCCCCCCACTTCCTACAGCTAAAGCACTTCCCAAAGTTAAAGTACTTCCTGTAGTTACCGCTCCAGTAAGAGTGGTAGCGCCACCAATATAAACATTATTCTTTACATCCAAATTCGCTTGAGGAACGCGACCATCAGTATAACCAACTGCTAAACCTCTAGTTACATACGCATTACCAGTTAAATTAGCTGTATAGATAGTTCCTGAAGAAAGAGCGTTAGCTCTCATTTTAGCGCCACCTACACTTAAACTACTAAGCTTAGCTTGGGTAATAGTGGCATCACCTACAGTAGCAGTAATATTAGCTATAGTTGCCTTGGTAACAGGCTGCCCAAGTTTATTCGTTTTCATAAACTCAACTTCGTCTGTTTTTCCTATACTAACAGACACATTCCCTAAATGAAGAGAATTGGCATCGATATACAACTCTTTCCAACGTCGCTGAGGTTTACCAAGTGAAACTGAATTATTGGCGAGGGGAGTAACATTACCTGTTAAAAATCCGGGTCTTCCTATATATGCCATTAATACTTCCTTTGTGAAAATAAATTAGTAAAATATATCCACATTTAAGATTGCTCCAGAACTGAAACTACTGCTGATAGTGAGGCGGAGGCAGAAGATTTGACTCTCATTTCATCAGCAGCTTCTAAAACAACTTTTTGATCTCCTCCAATTACTACTAAAGAACTTCCAACAGGAATTGGAGCGTTTCTTATCAAATGAGCCTGAAAAGAAGTATTTGCTATAAGTAAAACATTTGCATTAACTTCTGCAGCAGAAATATTAGCAAGAGAAAGTCCGATAACAGTAGAAGTAGTACTTCCCGGAGCTTTATAAACCCTATGAGACTCAGTACCTATTATTCCTGTTATACTGTTTTTAAATGCATTCGCCATAGCAATATCCTTTTACCATTTAAGTACTCGGCTTTTTTAAATAAAAAAAATTCCGGTATCCTTTGTATGATACCGGAATTTAGAAAAAATAGCAACTATTTTTTTATGAATTACTGCTCTTGACTCCAATCTTTAATCAGTAGTTCGTAAATAAGACAATAAGTCTCGTAACGCGGTTTTAGTTACTCCAAGAAACCCATCTACTTTAAAAGGCACAATGGTCTCTAAATCTCTCAAAAGTTCTTTCTTACTCAGACCTTCTGCCTTTCTTTTACCTAAAGGTTTAGGAGGAACAATATACGTCCCTTCACGGACTAACTTAGCTCGAACCGACTTCACAGAGCGATTCAACTGATTAGCAACTACCTCTATCCCTTCATTTCCCCACTCGGAGTAAAGTTCTAAAAGACGTTGAGTTTCTTCGTTTGTATAATTCACAGGCACGGTTGGTCCCCCTGCTCCTCAAGAATAACATCTACTGCCCATTGCGCTAAATGGTTCCAATCTGCGCTCAAGTCTGCTTTATCCGCCACATAACGAAGAGCGTCAAAAATCTCATCATCAGAAACATTACACAACGTCCCTTCGTATGGAGAAGACTCATAAGCCGAACGAACGTCTACAGGAGAAATAGACATAAAACAAACTATCTTATGTTTCTCTTGCAGGGCGTAAAAATCATCCCAAACATTAGACATTTGTTCAAGCCGCCTTACTTGTAAGTTCGCCGTTATGTTCCGCAATAAAAGACTCAATTCGATCTTTTAAACCAAATATGATTGCCCACTCGTCCTTATAAAAGGTAATAGGAAACCGTCGAATACCATTAATTTGAACAGCACCCTTTGGTGAAACCTTAACCACAATATCGCGAACATTCTTAGCTTTTTCAGCAGTTAACGCTGCTACCAACTCTTCACGACTCATACTATCTGTATTCATATTCTATTTTTCCTTCTTAGTTTCAAGTTATATCCTATTATATAAAAAAAGAGAGGAGAATGCAAGATTTTTCTCTCTTTGAAATAGACTATAAAGTTAAAAATGTCATTAATTTTTAACTACTTGAAGAACTTTTTTACAAGTATCAAAACATTTATTTTGTGGTAGCTCTATATACCCCATCCCAATCTTTGGGAAGATTTTCTTTTTCTAATTGTTCCATACGTTTTCCCATCATAGTATAATATTGATCTAATACGCTTCCAAATTTATCTCGTAAATCATTAATACATCTTCTTGCAAGAACCCAATTTTGATTTTTATACCAAGTTAAAAATTTATCATGTTTCTGACAAGATATTTCATAATACATAGTGTATTCTGAATGTGTTCCAAGTGAAGTATATATTTTTACAGGTTCAATTTTACCCTTAACTGCGATGGTATCTAATTCAATTAAAACAAATTCATCTTCCATTTCCTTAGCAGTTTCTTCTCCAAGAATTATTTTCACACCATATTCTTTACTTTGTCCTTCTAAACGAGCAGCAAGGTTTACTGCATCACCTAAACAACTATAATCAAATCTCTGATCACTACCCATATTTCCTACAACTACTTCTCCTGTATTCAATCCAATTCCTACATTTATTGGAAGGGAACCATCTTTTTCCAATTCAACATTTAAGTCCTTTAGATGTGCTAACATTTGATGAGAAGATTTAATAGCCATCTGTCTCTGGTGTTTCACTTCAAGTGGCGCATTCCAGAACGCCATGATACAATCACCCATATATTTATCTATTGTACCACCATTAGTCATAATAATATCTGTCATTGGTGTTAGAAATTTATTGATTAATGTTGTTAATCCTTGCGGGTCTGTTTTGAACTGTTCACTAATCGGTGTGAACCCTCGTATATCACAGAACAGCAATGTGAGTTCTCTGGTATCGCCACCAAGCTTTAACAAGTCTGGATTCCTCTGTAACTTCTTAACCATTGCTGGTGCAAGGTAATGTTCAAACTGTTTCTTAATCTCCATTCTCTTTTTGTGTTCTTCCATGAACCTGAGAAAGGCTGCAATTGCCCAAGCAACAAATACCGTAAGTACAGGATAACTCCAATCTACCAATAAATCATATTTGGTAAACAAATACGAACTACCATAGAACAATCCCACGATAGAGGCCGGCATAAAAACTGCACCGAAATACCAAGGCAACAATAATACGACAATCATCAAAACCAATGCTATACCAAATGATGCTCCTAATTCTGCAACATTTGTCCAGTAAGGCCTTGTTATGTTTCTTCCTGTCATCATTGTTGCCAAAGATGCACCAATCAAATCATGTGAATGAATTACACCAACAGGAGTAGGTACAGGACTATCAAGCCCAGAAGCGGTGATTGATACTATCACAATTTTTTCAGTTAGGTCTGGAAGTTCTTCATGCAATGCGTAGGTAGGAGTTTTCCATTTGAAATCTAACCATATATTACCATGTACATCTGTCTCAATCATTTTGAATTTAGGTATGCGTACTTTTTCAACGCCAGCAATTCCAGTTTTAATTTGGTAGGATATATCCCCTGCTGCCATTCGTAGAACCTCTAAACTTATAGAGGGATATATCTCGTCATTTACTGCAATTACTAATGGCATTCTTCGTACCACACCATCTTTCTCTGGTGCAATAACCATCATACCTACAGCATTTGCATTTTCAGCAAATTCTGGTATTGGCCCAATTGCGCCTGGATATTGGTATACCCAACCCTTCCACGGTTTACCTACTGCTGCAAAGCCTCTAACTACGGCAGTATTAACTTTATCATTAGTAGGTATTTGTCCTATAATTGTAGGTGTATGTTTTAATATTCTTGCGAAAATTACATCTTTACCGAATCTATCTTTGTCTGCAAATAGAATAGGAAGTACAACTAAACCAGCACCCTTTTCATACAGTTCAATAATTTCATCTGACAGAGTATTTCTATCCCAAGGCCACTGTCCTTTTTTATTCAGAGTTTCATTATTAATTTCAACCGTAACTAAATTGGATAAACTTTCTTGTGTCTGATTTCTCTGATGTTGATCTAGTGCTTTCATTCGCACCATATCTAAAAACCACGGGTCTGTAAATCGTATTCCACATAATATTAAAATAATTGCTAAAGAAATAATCCATTTTTTCATTTCACCTGTCCACTTATTGTGTTCCTTGTGTTGTATTTATTGTGCAACCTAGAGCGTTACTACATGTGTTGTCTAAATTATAATATTGAGCACTACTACCTTGTTGAATTAAATCAAAGTCTGTGCTATAACCAGCTAGATCAACTCTTGCTCCATGATTACCACTACCACGTTGAGTAATATCTACCTCATGATCTGCATCTAGTGTAACATCAAGATAGTGAGTTCCGGTGTCTTCTTGTATAAAGGTTCCCTCATTACTATTTCCATTCACATCTAGAAAAAATGTTTTTTGTCCATTATCTTTTTGTGTAATAGTTAAATTGTTGCTACCACCATCTATATCTCCCTCAAAAAAGTGTTTTGATAATGTTCCACCGTCATATTGAGTAAGATTCATAACATTAGAAGCTCCATTAATATCTAATACTATTTTATGCTCCCCCTGATCGTTTGCATGATCCCCCTGACTTATTGTTAAGTTTGTGTTGTTGCCATTTATAAACAACCCTATTCCATTCTCATCACTGTTACCGGTTGTTGTTACATTGCCTTGTTTTATAGTTAATACGAGATTATCTCCTGTTAAAGTAGCAGGGCCTGACCAATCTTTATCCACAATAAAATTATCATCACCATCTTGCTGTATGTTAATTGTAGGGTTTGCACCTGATTGTACGATACAGACATTACAATCATTTTCTATACTAGCATTCATTGCAGCAGTTCTGGCAGTGGATTGATTTGAAGTTATTGTTATACTACTAACTGGTTGTGTCCATGTACTTGCGAGAGCAGTCCGTAAAGCGTTCATAAATGCTTTATTGTTATTAGTATAATATGAACTATGAGATGCATAGTTAATATCTGTAAATACAAAAACTATACCATCACTGTAAGCACCATTTAAATCTTCACCATACCATACTGCTGCTAATATATTATTATTTGCATCTTTTATCAACCAATCTCCATCACCTACTGCTGATAATATACCAGGCGCTGGAACCCTCCAAGTACCACTCATACCAGATACATACGAGTGAGTAGTATTCCATTGTGTACCATTACCACCATAAGAACTACTATAGGTTACAGTTCCACCACCTAAATCTGTTTGTATAAAACTAGCTATACCTGTGTTTCGTGTTTGATGATTAGAGTGGGGATTTTCAGCATTGAGGAATAAAGACCCACCTCTAGCAAGTAGGGCCTTGTATGCATTTTTTTGTGATGTTGTTAGAGCATTAGAATTATTATATCTTATATCAAACATTTGTTCATAACTAGTCGTATCGGAAGGAAGAGATGTTCCCATAGTAATCGTATGGCCTGCATCTTGTAATCTATTCTTCCATTTTTGATGAGTATTACCATAACTTTGATGAAGAATAAAAACATCTTCAGCATATGCAATAGTAGTAACACTACTGAATATTAATATCAATAGTAGAAGTAAAACCCGCTTCATCTGTTCTCATCTCCGGCACAACGCTACCTTTTTGATCTATGTTAATTTTATGACCATCCACTATATCTAAGGTGATATCTATCATACTACTGTCAAATTCTCTGATCAATTGAACATTGTCGCCTTCCATAATAGTCATTACTAGAGTATTCGGATTCCATCCAGCAACTCTACCATCTGTATTAGATATTGTTCTTGTTAATATTTTGTTTGGTCTTTTGTATTTTTTGTTCAATTCCGTTAATACATTTAATAACAAACTAACATCCAGAGGATTAATATCTAAACTAGTAAATCCACCTTCTTCTTGACCTTCACACTCGTCTTCTAAACAATTTTTGTCAATCTCTCTTTCTTCATCCAAAAAATTTGCTAGATTCTTTTTCTTTTTCTCTTCAATACCAGCAGGATCAAAATCTACTTTCTCTTTAGGTGGTTTAACGATTAGCATATTATTAATTTGATTTTCAGTCAGATCAAGTATTTTGGGTGGTGATGGACTAGACTCTCTTGATCTAACAGACGTTGCCTGAAATGCTCTAGTTAATATCACTTGACCTATATCAGACTCCACTGATATTTCTCCTACAGTCCCATCAATATTAGGTAATAATATAATAAGTGATTGACCTATCTCATCCACAGTCATACTAAATGCAGTACCACGGACACCTATTCTAGCTGTAGGTGTTCGTATATCTACATTTTGTTTGTTTAGTTTTGCTATATTACCACTAGCGTATCTAACTGTACCAGCAGCTACTTTGAGTGCTAACTTAGAACCTTCAGCACTGTTGGGATCATAGATAAATTCATCTATGATAAGAGAACTTTGAGAACTCACTGCCACATTGGTATCATCTATAAATGTGATACCAAGTTCTCCCTTCCCAGTTTTGACATTATCCATAAACATAATGTCAGAATCTAGGTCAAGATTAGACTCTGATCCCTCTCTCTCAACAGATGTAACACCTTCTTGTATTACTACATTACCAATTGTTGCAGCATATGATAACTGAGGTACTAACAAAATTGCAATTAATATCCATCTCACGTTAATCCGTAATAATGATATCAACATCTGAACCAGCTGCATTAGTTACAACTAAATCAACATCTGTACTATTAGCTCCAGTTTGGTTGAAAGTAAAATCACTAGTTCCACAAGCACCGGTGCATAATAGTTTTGTTTTATGTGCGCCAGCACCAGTATGGGTAACAACTATATCAACATCATCACTATCTGTTCCAATGTCAATATCAGTTGTTTTATCTGATCCAGAACTGGATGAGTTTTCAATAAGTGCTATATCAATATCATCTCCAACAACATCCACAGTAACAGTTACATCTTGAACTGTAGCTGCCGAACCAATTGTGTATGTGGTTTCACCACTACTTCCTACCCTATTTTCTATAATACGAACATCATCCGTTGCAGCAGATGCTCCAACATTCAATGCAGTAGTATTAGTACTACCAGTTTGATTTATTTTTAGATCGTCTGACCCAGAATTACCAGCACCAATAAAATCACCAGTTATCGTATTAGTAGCACCAATTAAATCAATGTCAACATCTAAATTAGCACCAGTAAGCAATGTCCTGTCGTTTGCTGTACCAACAGCATTTGCGTTTCCATCTATAGTTATGTCTAGGTCTAAAGCAGCACCAGACTGAGTGATGTAAACATTACTGTCGGCAAGACTTGCGCTTGTAGTAATAAAAAACATTATAAATGCAAGTATGAATTTATTCATTGTTCTATCTCCTCCTTTTGATCATCTTTTAATTCTTTAAATTCCCACAATCCTTGTTCAGCACCCTCGTTAATCATATCAATAATAGCTTTATCAATAGACTTTCTTACCGCATATGTTACAGATTCATTTTCTGTATATCCAGTCTCTACTTCTAGTAGTTTAGTTCCCATGTCTAAAAATCTAAACACTGTAGCAGATAGTCTTGTACTTAGTACGGTCTTTTCACTACTAACAGCTAATAATATTTCACCAGTACTAACTGATATTAATCTTATACCAATTGATACACTGTCTTCTCTGAACTCATCTTGTGCTCCGATTCCTAGTAATCGAGCTCCTAATCCCCCCGTCATCGTATTAGTATCATACCCAACAATACCACCTTCAATCAACACTCCAGCAAACAGTAAAGGTTTTAATATCTCTTCATCACCATGTGTCTCTCTCGTTTGACGTATAATCTGTCTTTCTTTTAACAGATTTTCTAATCCAATACGTTCAACAACCATAAACCATTCACCACCACCAGCACGTTTCAATGACTGTAAAAGCCATACATGTGCGCCTTGAGTGACAGCAGTACTTATTAATGCCACACCGTCGCCTGGTTTTCTTTGGCCCGTCAGGTCTGTAAATGAATAGACTGCTATCGGAACCTTTTGTACAGGAGATGGAACCTCTTCTAGTTTTTCGTATAATAATTCGGTTGTTGATATAGGTGGTTTATGTAATATCGATGTACATCCGAACAATATACTAAAACTGGAAATCGTTAAGAGGTAAAGTAATGATTTGACTACCATCTGGCCCTGCTATATCTAAAGTTACTACATCATTCGTAATATCCTTTGTAAATGTAACTGTCGTATCATTAAATGAATATGTTCCAGTACAATTAATACCAACGCCATCAGTGTTTCCTATTTCTGGATTTAAGGTATTTTGTGTTGTTGTTAATACTCCTTCAACTGTTGCTGTTGTATACGTTGTTCCACATGATTCACCAAACAAATTATCAGTTAACTGTTTTGAAAACTCTGCAAATATTCTTGACTCCAAGTTATCTATAAACTTTGCAAAGTTTGTATTTTTTGCTGCTGATATTTTTTTAGCTTCTTCAGAATCTTTCTTTGCTCTAATTTCAGCCTTACGAGTAAACTCTTGGTTCTCAATAGTTAAGAAATGAGCACTTGTTCCTATTCCACTAAAAGACGGTGATTTCCATTTATGTATAAGTTCACCACCTTGTGCAAAAATTGACCACCCAACACAACCAATAAAAATTAACATTATCATCTTCATTTATCTCTCCCACTCAAACCCCCTCATCAACAGGCATAGTGTTACTCAAATGAATTCGATTAATACTATGATGTGATAAAAAATCGCATTGATTAAAAATATTATCATTAATTATTGGCTACCTGAAGAACTTTTTTTACTTTCCACGGAGTAAAAAAGATTGTACTTAAACTAAAATTAGTAATCCCTAAAATCTTATAATCACAAAAGTCTTGCGGACTATAAATACCCCCACCGGCAATTATTTCTAATCCAGGAAATTGTTTCTGAATTTGAGGAATATACTGAAGATTAAACTTCTTTACTTCTTTTCCACTCAAGCCTCCTTTATCAACAGATACAGTATTACTCAAATGAATGCGATTAATACCATAATAAGATAAGAAGTCACATTGATTAAAAATATCATTATTAGGTGATAATTTACAAGAAATCCAATCATATTTAAGTATAAAATGAGTTAAAGTAGCAGGATTAATGAAATAATTATAAACATTCGGACATGATAAATTTAACTCTATTTTTTGACCTGCTGGAACAATATCAATAAACTTATCCCAATCGTCATTAAGAGCAGCTAAAGAAACCACAGAAGAAGTATCAAACGACACTTTTCTAATTCCAGGATTTCGTAAACCTATTTTATTTACCCATCCTCTTTTCGTATATCTTAGTGTTTTAAAAATTTGTCTTATTAAGCCTGATCGAGGATCAGGAGTAAAAGAACCACGAATAGAAATAGTATTTTTTAAATTAATCCATGTTCCAAAAGGCGGTGAAATATAAATACTCATGTCTTTTAACTAGACTATGATATAAAAAATGTTGTTACTCTATTGTAGTTTCTTCTGCAATTTCTTCCTCAACAACAGACTCTGCCTCTTCAGACTCTCCTAAACAAGAAGCAAGTCCTATAGCAAATAAACCTACTATAGATAATTTCAATAAATTCATTATTTTATTCTCCTTAAAATATAGGCGCAAAAAGCCCCACTAACGAAAAGCAATTTCATTGCGGCGTTACTAACGTCGGAAAATTTCATTTTCCACGCTTTGTCCCAGCTGTTCAAGCCTTGTTCTATAAAGTTTTCACTTCGTGATTTACGTTTTTTCATTACGTTAATGCCTTATAGTAGCATATGTTTGTCCCAAATACAAATAAAATTTTCTAATATTACACACTATTACAAGCTTTGTAAAATCTGAAAAGTTTCCCACCAATCCCTCACTGCATAAACATGATCTTGTGCATTATTCCGATTTCGAATAGCCTCTGCTAACGGCCAATCATTTCCTTTTTTATGAATCGCATCTCCAAAAAAGAAAATCTCTCCAACTTCTCCTAAGTGATCTAATATCTGAGACTTATTTCTTCCTCTTGGATACAAATCCACTCCAGTTTCTCCACCGACCGAAGCCTCTAAACTTGGAAAAGCTTCGTTAAAGTCTGCTGCAATCTGATGTCTTTCTCCACTATGCTCATCATACTTTATGTAAAGCTTTTTTTCTGACCGTACTGCGCCGCGACCAACAATACTAAAGTTTACTAACCCAGTTCGTTCTTCAATGTGTTGCCCAGTTCTCAGTGGAAAGGGACTTTCCTTCAGTCTTTTTCGCAACCATCTTTTTACGGTTTGGGGAATCACCCAATCACTATGATAAGTTTCTTTTCCTTTTTTCCAAATAGAATTACCCGCACAGTTATAGACAGCCGCTACCACTTCGGTAATCGGACGCCCAACTTGTTCTAAAGTTTTTGGATGGTCACTTCCGGTAATTAGATAAACATTACGCAAGGTCGCCCAGTCAAGAAAAAATTCTTCAAATTCTGGGTCGATTAACTCACGGCTCGGAGTAAGAGTCCCATCAACATCAAAAATGTAAATAGTATAAAATGACATGATAATTGAAAATACCTTTTCAAACGAAAGAAAAAATAATAGTCTAGCCAGAGAAAGCTACCTACCGTAACAAGATTAATCCCGCCAATTAAAACAATAAACGGAAAAACCCAAAGAACTTCCACGCAATAAGGAATAAAAAATTCTTTCGGAACTGCCCACCAAGGCCAACGAAGCTTTTGCGGATCAAAAGAGTAATGACGGTAGTCATGCATTTCCCACATCATCGATCTAACCGATAAAAAATATGATCTTCAAGCTCCATAATACGTGTTAATTGAGAAGCCCAATGTGGTAAAATATCAGAAGCGTGATAATGAGTTGCGCCTTCCGTAAAATCTAAATGATCTGCACTCACTAAAGTCTTAGATAAATTCAAAGCATAGTTCCACGCATCTAATTCTTTTGGAACATCACTTAACCCATCACAAAACCAACTAAACTGACACCTATTTCTCACCGGATATTCTGGTCTCCAAGAATAAGTCGGCCCTTGATAAATTACTTCACAAATACTCTTAGGATAACTAGAATGTTGTACTCGATTAAAAACCACTAAAGAAACTGCTATTTGAGCAGCTAACCCTTGATCTCTAGCTTCAAAATACATATTCTTAGCTAAACATATCTGATCTTCAGGGTCAATTAAACCGCACCGCGTACATCGAGTCTCTCCCTCATGCGAAGTAAAAAAGAAAATCAAAAGAAACACGGTTATCATTAACTTGTAGGATTTAAACCACTTTTCTTTCAATGTCTGACTCCTCACATAACGCTCCATATTGTAACTCCACTATTTGTAATAATTCTTTTCCTTCATTCGCTAACTGATGCCAATCCCCTTTCTTAATAAAATATCTTTCTCCTGTTTCTAAAGGTTTAGGATCATGTTCTCCATAAAGAACCCCAGTCCCCTTCACAACATGCCAAAATTCATTTCGATGAAAATGTCTTTGGTAAGAAAGTTTTTCCCCAGGTTGCACAATTAATTCTTTTACTTTAGAAGTGGGAGGATAATCTTTTAACACTCTCCACTCACCCCAATCCCTTTTAACTGGAAAAGTTTCCCAGTCTTTTAATATCCAGGAACTACTTTGAACCTTGCCTCCTCCCACATTAAAGATACACCTCACATTATGCTCTTCACACCAACCTATTTCTGGTACGTTATTTTCTGTCCGATCTCCTCCGTTTAAAAAATTAAGACGATATCGAGGAGGAGGATATGCGTTTAATGCTTTTTTAATTCCTTCAATAGCATTACCGCCTGAATCATCAAACGGAATCACTTCCCAAACAGACCTCATATTACTTACAATAGCCGCTCTATCTTCCCAAGGCATAAAAGGACGACCCTTTTTCTTAGTTAACCACGCATCTGAGTTTAGCAGAACAAGAATTTTTCCATGCCTCGCTGCTTTTCTAAAGTAATCTATATGACCTCGATGAAGAGGGTCAAATCCACCACTTACTAAACTAATCTCAAATAATATATCAGTTCTTTTACTTTCCATCTACTTTCCTAAATCCTAAAACACCCACCAAACACACCGGACAATAAGGTTCCATTACTGCAGCACCAATATAATTATCAGCAGCCCCACAACCCCTCGGATCATCTTTTGGCCTGCTCTTTGGAGTTGGGCTGTGGACTCCTGGCGCAACAGCTCCTGCAAAATCCCATAAGTATCCGCATTTTTCACAAATATAACTATCTACCATATAACTCTTGCATTTCTTCTTCAAGTCTCATTATCTGAAGATTCCAATCTACACTTCTTGGATAGTTACTATACGCTGGACCCACTCGATCAATTAATTCTTTTTCTAACTCTTTCCAGTTCATTAATTATTTTCCTTTATAAGCTGATCTAGCATAAATGAATAAAAGATTCACTTTCTTTTTTTATTCTGTTTCTTAACTCTGTTGTGGAAAAAGAATGTTGTCTCCTGTTAAAATAACACTTGTCCAAACTAATATCTCTACCTGTAAATTCTTTATCTTTATATTCTTCCCCGATAATCCTTACATCGTACTGAATTGACTTGAGGATCAGAAGTAAGTCTGCTTCTGTTTCGTATACTAAAGTTTCATCTACCAAAATACAACCCTTCACTTGAATGTATCTTTCAAAGATACTTTGAAGCGGTTTATTCTTCTCAGGACGATCAATTGTCGGGTCTGTCTGAATACAAGCAATTAGCCAATCACACCGAGTCTTAGCTTCTTGTAACATTAAAATATGACCCGCATGAAATAAATCAAATGTACTAAATGTGATTCCTCTTTTCATTACGTTTCTTCTCCAGGTTTTTCACTAAAATATTTCATTTTATCAGGAACATTAACCCAATCATCTGCGTCTTCAGGGGGTGTTCCTTTTCGACAGATATTAGGCCAGCGTTCCGAATACTTTAAATTAAAACTTATTACTTCTCCATAATCACCCACTGCATCAGGGACAATAGCCTCTATCGGACATTCTGGCTCACAAACACCGCAATCGATACACTCGTCAGGATGTATAACCAGCATATTTTCCCCCTCATAAAAACAATCAACAGGGCAAACTTCTACACAATCCATATACTTACACTTAATACAGATATCAGTTACGATATAAGTCATTATATCTTCTTACAGTCACATCTCCAAAAGTCATGATTTCCTCTATATTGTCTGTAATAGAACGCAATACCGTAGGGCCTCGACCATAACGGTTAAAAGTAATCTCACCTGTTCCATAAACAGGTCTAAACATATCTGGTTCTTCCCCTACTATAGTTTTAAAATCTTCAGGAATAATAGTAACTCTAGCAGTATGTGTCCCATCCCAATCACATCCTCCAAATCCTTTAGGTAATTTGGCAACTGTCATTACTGCCTCTTCAATTCCTTCATTCCTAATTAAATGAGAAGCAGAAGGAACAGTAACAATCATATTTTTCGAATTACCCATTCTCGCCCAATAAACTGCGTTCGAACGTAGGTCTTTACCTATCCGATACAGGTACTCGCCATTTTCTAACTTCCTAATGTTATAAGGATCATTCATCGCATAAGATTCTATATAATTTTCCTCTCCCTTCGTCAAACGAGGAAAAGTTAGTTCCATCAGTGTTAACAACAAAACTAAAGTTCCAAGCATCACTTTCATACGGGTATCTCTCCCCATTTTTATCTCCTTAATCCTTATTTAAACTGTCAATAAACTTCTCTCGTATCTTTTTTCTTAATTCATGAGAAAAATTTCTCAAAGTATACTTATCATTGTCATCAATATAACATTTAGGACGAAACTTTCGTTTATTAGTCTCAATGACTTCATAACTAAGTCCCTTTCTTTTAGCAAAAGCTATTGCTTTTTCTTTACTGATAAAACGCAAGTGCTCCCCCACCTGTTTATTCACATCGTCGCACCCAGTCCACCCCATTAAAGGCTCAATATACTGAGGAGAAGAAAGGTTGTATTCAACTGTCCAATGCTTATTATGTTTTAAATCCGCTTGCATCACACTGCGAGCTCGTTGATATATACGCACGTCTTTCACTTTATAAAACTTTCATACAGATAATCTATTAATTTTTTTCCTGAATAAAGAAATGCAACAACAACAATAATTAATAAAATATCATAAGCCGCTTCTCCAGTATCAATTTTAAGTCCTTGAAAAGAAACACCCTCGTCAGAAGATGCTTGTTGTGCAACCTCCACATGCGTGACATGGGAATCAGGATCGGTCTCTACCGTAATAGTTTTATTCACTTTTAATTTTTTCCTTTCTGATGAGACATAGCGTAAGCGTGCAAATCTTTAGCTTTACGAACCACATCTTGTAACTGAGCAAAGTTTTGCCAAGGTTTTAAAACAATACCAGAACCAAACATCAACTTTGCGATTGACAAATCCATACAATTAACAATAGGAGGATTAGAAAGAATAATCGAACCCGACTGCACGTCATCACGACAAAGAATTACTAAACTATCATCTGCGTATGCCCTATCACTAAGTAAAAATATACTTAAACTTAATAAAAATTTTTTAACCATATTTTAATCTACCCTTGAGATTATATTTCAGAACTTAAATTACGTATCCTCCTATAGTAATCTTCAAGTCCTGGATTATCTCTAAATAACTTAAAAATATCTTCCTTCGGAACCTGCTCTGAGTATATACACTCTGCTAATAACTTAAAATTGTCTTCTTGTGTTTTCATCTTAATTAATAGTTACTTTTTTTTGATACAACTCTAGTTGAGTAATTACTACCTGTAAACGAGCACTAAGCTCTTCTAATTGAGTATTGGCGTCCACAACCTGAGCAATAAGCCAACCTATAATAAACTCTGAATCCTGTCGAGGTAACTTTCTAATTTCTGCGATAACTTCATCATGCGTCATTATTTCTTAATCCTCTTGGAGCGGATAACCGAATTTGAATCGGTACTAAAAGCTTGGAAGGCTCTTGTGCTGCCATTACACCATATCCGCATTAACAGAAAAGTAGATACTCCTCTCTAAACATTATACGCTCTTCCTTGATCAGTTAAGTACACAAAAGTCATTTTATCTCCGTGAACAGAAGTTCGTTTTACATAAACTAAATTAATGTGTTGTAACTGAGTAACAATTCCCGCAACACTTCTTTGAGAACGTTTCATAAAAATTCCCAAATCTGCTGTAGTAATGTCACTAAAATCCGGTTCTTCATCTTTTAAATACTTTTGTAAAACTTTTAAAAGAGACTTCCCTAACTTAGTCGGTTTCTTCTTCATATCTACGTTTTTCATTTGCTGCCCAATACATTAATCCACTAGCTAAATTACCTGCCATTAAACCAATAGGAAGAATAATAGTAATAAAAAAGAAAATAGCCAATAACAATTCCATTATATTGCAAACTCCTGTAATACGCTCATCTTTCTATGATCCCGATATAACCGACCCATCTCGTTTTGATCGGGTAAATAGGTATTTAACCACTGATTTCTAATTTCCCGATAAAACATTTTAAATACGTCACCATGTGGTTTAATTCCAATCATATTATGAACTCTTTTATGAGTATACTGAGCAGCATGCGCTACCTCATGACACAACTCCATCATTAAGCGATCATGGGTATTATCCGTATAAAAATTTCCAATTTCAGAATCATCCTGATAAGATGCGTATTCATACACTTTTTGAGGAACTTTCGCATTAGGGGCTTTACGCCCACAAACATGCCACATAGCCATAGAAACGCCTGCGCCTCCATGTCGGTTATACCACCCACCTCGTGAAAAACGACGGTGAGTACTCCAATCTAAACGAATGTGTGTAAGTTGGAATTTTCTCATACTAGAATAAGCAGAAGATTCTTGTAACCACTCCTCTAATTGAGTTAGTTGATGTTTGGCATAACAATTCCAATAATCTTTATAATTTAAATATGCTGTATTATTCATTCTTATATAATAACACAAAAAAGAACGACTCTGCAATAATTATTTATAGATTCCAAAACTCAGTGTGATAGAATCCGTAGGATAATATGCTTTATGATTAGTATTTTTTGGAAGATAAACCCAATCATTTGTGCCTAAAGAAATCCGGCGTTTTTTAAGTTTAATATCCTTTTTTCCTCGTAAACAGTATATCAAAACACCCATAGGATCTTGATGAAAATTAAAAGAAAAAGAATTTTTCTTTCCAAAATATATATGACAATCTACTTTTGAAGCACCAAAAGCTCGCTGTAAATTTTCACAAAATTTAATATAGTTATTATTATAACTTTCTATATTATTAATTTTAACTAATGATTTTTCTTTTAAAAAACCATACAACTCTGCCACTGAGTGACAATGATGATTAACTAACGAACTATTTTGTGAAGAATCAATAAAAAATATAGACTCAGTACTAAAATAATTAGGATCTAATATCACATCCTCATAATAAATATCTAAAGACCTATCAGGAATATAGGTAGCTTTACCAACTCTATCAACATTAGAAGCAATAGACATTAAAGCTAAAAAACTATTTTTAAAATCTTTCATTATACCAATCTAACAAATGCTTAAATCCATTACACGAATATGTTAAGTCTTTAACATCTCTCAAATGCTCAGATAAACACGAACCTAAATAATCACATTTAGAACAATACAAATTATTACTCACTCTTTCTTTTTCCACATCAGTCCACTCTAAATATTCTTCAAAACAATCAAACTCTAAAAAGTACTCGTTATCCTGTTTATCAAACTCTAAAGTAGCGAACTTGCCAGTAGGAGTTAAATAAACATGACTATCACTAAAGGCGCTCTTATAATAAGAACCGCTTTTGGTAATACTACCTTTAATTAACTTTTCATTAATAAATTCAAAATTTTTGGGAACCCCACTTGTAATCCACTTAATAACAAACTTTTCGTATTCTGTGTATAAAATGTCTTGAGAATTAGCTTGACTAGTAGAATAGGGTTTAATTTCTACACTTTTAATAGCTGAACATAAGTTTAACTCACTGATCATTTCTTCTACGTTTTTTTTAAGTATACAACGAGAAGCTAAAATTAATACAGCTAAAGGTTTAGAAGAAAACATCATATTATTAAAAACTAATCTACGTTTTTCTCTGCAATCAAAATCATAACTAACTGTTAAATCAACCCCTTTCCTAAATAAAACAGGAACCATTGCAGAAAAATTTGTAATAATATTAATAGAAGAGGAATACTGCTCTAACATAGGTAGCAAAGTATTTAAGTATCTAGAAGATAATAAAGCTATTTCTCCACCGTATAAATCTATATGCGTAATTTCTACCTGTTCAGATACTGACGCTAATCTACTATCAATAACAGTTAAAGGAGTAGTTAGCCTGTCTGATAACTGAGCTGATGTAAGATAACAAAACTTACATCTAAAATTACAATAATAAGTAGGATTCACACTAACAGTAAACATTACTGAAAAATAATCTCAGACAAAGGAACTGATGGTTTACGGGTAACAAAATTATAAGTCGCATCTACCCATAATTTTAAGCGTTTAGGTTGATAATCCCATATCTTTTTTCTTTCTCTGTTATTATCTAAAGTTCTAACACAAGACCACGAACAAGGTATATGGCTACACATACGGTGAGGGTCTAAAGGGTACATGGTAATATTAGTATAATACTTTTTAACAAGTTGGGAACGCAATATCTGTTTTTTATATAATTCATAATATGAAGTTTTAGAATGGGCAGTAGCAAGGTTATTTTTTGAGTAGTTTTCTACACAACAACTGGGGTATCCTAATATTAAACCTATTTTCTCGTGATCATCGTTTTTCCAAGCCTCTCTAAAAATATCAAAAGAAATACTATAACTCACAAAGATGGCTGTATCCGATTTATCTTTAAGATAAAAGAGTGGAACGTGAAGTTTTTTACAAAAGTAGACAAAAAGAGGATTAAGAGCAAATCGTGCATCTAATAAGCAAGCGGGTTTTTGCTTATTCCCAAACTGAATAAAATCTAAATAATCATGTTTTTTTAATAATAGGTATTTAAGTAAAAAAAGTTTTGGAAACATTATTTAATCAAATACCTCCGCGCCATGAATAAGAGCATTATTAATAAAATTATAAGAAAAACCGCAACCACACATTAAAACGTAACGGGAAGTATCTTTTTGAAAATAATCAAGTCCGTGATGTACAAAAAGAGGATTCATGTTATTTAAGATAATAACCTCATTAGGTTTAGGCTCTATTTCATATACCTCCTCAAAAACAGCTTCTTTTGAAATCCTATCAAAATACTCTTCGGGATAATAATGAGGAATTTGAGTGTTAGAAGAAGTAGTACACTTATCTACCTTGGCCACTCTAAAAATGCCATTAGGCAGTTCTCCTCCATAAACTAAAATTTGCATAAAAGAAGAATCAAAACCATCCCAATGCCAAGGTATAGAATTTTTTCCCAGAACTTTATTTATCATAATATTATAATTATCAAAACTTCCGTATAAAGTTTTCCAAAAAGTAAACTCTTTTCTAGACTGAATAAGAGAAGATAGTAAATCATTATACCTTGTACAGTTTAAATAATAATCAGAAGTACGATGCGCTATAGGGCCATCCCAACACGGAGAAAAAATATTCTCTACTTTATCGTTTGCAACTTCAAGAGTATAATCTTCTTCCTCCATCATTGACAAAAATTGGTTATACATAGTTGGTTCAATATCTAAAGTAGTAAAACCTTTATGAAAATAATCATCTAGTGAAAACATTACAATACGCAATCCTTAATCGTGCACAAAACCAAAACTCGTAACTATTCTATCAACATCCAATTTTAAATACTCTACTTTATGCTCCCACATAGAAGTATGATCTAAAATAACTACATCATATTTAGCAGGGTAAATACACCCCATCTCTTCTTTAGTAAATGCATTTCTTATTTGTAACGCTCCACCAGTTTTTTTACTCATATTACTAAAGTATAAAAGAACTGCTATATTAGAACCTTCTTTAGTATCACTGTGCCACACATCAGTTCCAGGATCTACGCCATTAACAAATCCATCATTATCGCCTAAATAGTATTTACCAAAATGTTTCTTAATATATTTTTTACCTACGTACCGATGAGTTTTTACAAGAGAGTTTAATAACCTCTCATTTTTAGCACAAACTTTAAAACCATCGGTATCGACCCAGGTAATGTTAAAATTCTCTAAATACTTAAAAGATTCCTTATCATTAAAGCGTAAAAAACCTTTAGACAAAAGAGGAGTATGATAACGTCTATGCCTAACTGCTTTCCACATTTCAAAATCTTCTAGCATTAATTCAGTTTATTTATCCTCATAATATCGGAAGCTATTCTCTTCATCTTAACACAGTGTTGCTCTACAACATCAGCCTCTTTTAAGTCTTTAACAGTTTTCCTACAACCATTACAAATACTAAACATAGGACAAGTAAAACACTCATTTTTTAGACTTACCAAATCTGGATTATCTTGAAGCGGAGTAAAAAACTGCCCTTCCATTTCTTTTTTAAAACTTATAGACTCGTCCTGATCATCTCCAAAAGCACCGCAAGAATAGTAATCTCCGCTTGGATTAAAAGCTCTAATTCCCTCGTCGCAGTTGCGGCACTGAGGACAAGAAGTGTTTCCAATACTGAGCCTTGTCATCATCTGTTTAGTGTTAAATTCCCAAGGAGCCAGTCCTTCGTTGTAAACTTCTAAATAAATTTCATAAATTTTAGATAACAAATAAGGATCTTTTTGATCTCCAGAAGCCATAGCGTAGTTTAATTTACACTCAACTCCAACTTTTTCTGATCTATTATAATTATGTAAAGTTCCCTGTGGCTCCTCAAAATTACTCATTTTTCGTGCCAACTCTACATTTTTAACAGCGAACTGCTCATTACCCTTAGTAATAACAGATATAAAGTCCGGACGGTATCCAACATATTCCAACATAGCATCGGAGCAATACCAAAAATCACTTTCAGTAAATAAACTATAATCTCCTTTAAGCCTGCCATCTCCATAATTAAAAGAAGTAGTAACTCCTACTCGTTCATTATCAAACAATGATACCCACTTCTTAGGGTTTTTATAAAACGGCCACAGATTTGTAGTTAAAGCAATAGAAGTAGATAAATTATAATTATCTAAATACTCAATAATTTTCCAGTAATAAGAAGGATCAACCATTAAAGGGTCTCCTCCATTAACAATAATTGTTTTAGTCTGCGGAAAACGTTTTAAAAAACGAAAGATATAATCATGAGATAATAAGTCGGATTTATGAGCAGCGATACGGGTAGAAGAACAAAAAGTGCATTTAAAATTACATAACTCCGTTGGCTTAATAATGAGTTCCATGACTGTCCACGTAATCGTACACGTCTTTTAACCAACACTCTTCCTGGGTTCGAGTATCAGACAAGTCATGGCTCAAATAACACCCTAAAGAACATCGGCTAAAATGATGACACTCTAAACAATTATAATCTTCCATAAACCTACGTTCCATATCATTCTTATTTCTTTTATATCCCTCATAATAACCACCTAGTAAAATCGTACACATTCCCGACCTATTATTCGGTAAAATGGTGTAAGTATCTTGACAACTCATTCTTATTTTTTTACGAGAAAAGTAATCTTTGATAGGTAGACAGTCAGGATAATTATCCACTAAGAACAACATTAATTTTTTTAAATCTACATCCTTAGGCATAAATTGTGTTGAATGATTTTCAGGTGTGTAATAATCAAAATAAATATCAAAATGAGTATATAAATAACCAAAAAAAGGTGTCTCATAAGACAAAAATTTATTAATAGCTGGTTTTGTCATTATAACATTAACTGTTCGAATCCAGTGATTAAGTTCTCTTACGTTTTTCTTAAAAACACTAAAAGTTTCGTTATTAAACCGTGAGTGTGGATCATAAGAAGTCATTAAATACACACGAGAATCTAATAAAAATAAACGAGCCATCAGCTCGTCCACTCGTTTATAATCCGAAAAAACTAAATTAGTAGTAAATGCGACTTCTAAAGATATTTCAAACCTGTGAGCCCACTCAAATAAAGAACTTACAAGATCATAGTAATCTTTAAATGTGCTTTTTTCTATTAAATCTGAAAATACCTCACCTCCCATCAAATGAACAGAAAATTGAGTACGACCAGCTTTTTTTAAATTAAGAATTGCTTTAATAATGTAATCTTTTTTTTCTTTTATATTGTAAAGACCTTCCCTAGAAGAGTGATCTTGAGGACAAAAGCGACACGCTAAGTTACATTGTTCAAATAAGGTAACAATAATTTCCCCGTTTATAGTTCTTTTTTCAGCGTAATCTAATATCTCCATTAGGGAGCGCGGTCCGTTGAAACAATATCCTTTTTAGATTCCCAGTCAACTATACAATTACACACAATTGCCCATCGAGTATGTTCTCCCAAATAACGAGAAACTTCGTGCCATATATAAGCAGGAGCTGCTACAAGGGTTCCACGAACTGGAACAATAGTTTTCGTTTTTGAACTACAAAAAGTAATTTGATTAATAAATTTAGGATCATGCAGAAGCAAATCTCCTCCCTGTCCTTGTACTACATCCAAATAAAAAACAGCAAACGCATCTACATCCGAATGAGAATGGGCGGGTTTATAATCAAACTTTTTCATAGGAGTAATGCGTGACAAAGAGTCAACAGACAAAGAGAAGCTTAAATTATGTCCATGTCGACGTCCCAACTCACCAAAAGCGTCAGTAAACATAGTCTTAAGTTCTAATTGCTCTGGAGTACCTTCCTCAAAAACATTAGCCTCAGCATCTCCTGCCTCCACATAATCAATTCCTTTTTCTGCCTTTAATAGCTCTAATTTAGCCTGCATTTGGTTAGCTAAATTAGTATACCAACTATCTTCCAAATCATACTCACGCCAAATAATGTGAGTTTCAAAAGCAAAAAATGACATATTTTTAATGTGCATCAGCGTAATCCTTTCCTAAGGCTTTAAGCATAGAAAGAAGAAAATTATGCTTAGTAGCATAATAATAAAATAAATTTTTTCCATGAAACATATACTCTTCAAACTGCGGCTTAAAGTAATAAAGGGTTCCTAAAGGTTTTTGATAGTAATTATGAAAAAAGAAATCTAAAGAAAATAAATTAACTATACTATAACCCACATACTCCCTGTTAGTAACTATTTCTATCCCGTCAGTTAAAAATTTTTCATCATTTAATTCGGGTAAACATTTTTGTGCATAAATAGTACAAGAATCTAAAAAAGTTACCCAACGCGAAACAGTACTAGTATTTTGCCTAATATAAAGATCTACTTCCGAAAGAGAAAAATAAGGATTAGGATAAGCATTCTCTATATCATATCCTTTATAACGAAATACTATAGAAGAAGCAGCTAAATTAAATACTGGAAGATTAACTACTGCTGGTAAAGTCATATACTCATAAAGAAGCGATGACCTTTTTTCAAAATCTAAAGCTTTAGAAAAAGTTAAATCCGCAGGAACATCTAAGTTAGACAAGTAAACTAAAAGTTTTTTATCCTGCAATTTACTACAAGAGTAATCAATATGAAATGATAAGTCTTTATTTTCAAAATACTTTCTTAAATTTTCAATTTCTATAGGGACTACACAATTTATAATATTACCAAGATCAGGAGTATCTATATTTAACACTATCTCCTTCCTCTCGAACCGTGACAACTAGTATGACAACTAGAATGACAATAAAACTCTTGAACTGTTACAGCGTTATCTTTTAAAGAATTCCACTGATTATAAAGTGCTGTTGTAAAGTCATTAAAATTAGACGCATCAATTTCTTCATCAGTCTCAACGTCATCAGCTGCTGCTAAACTTGACAAAGTATTGGACTGTTCGTAAGTATTAGAACTTAAATGAGTAACGTTTGTTTCGTTTGAATCAATAGTGTCGTTATCTCGATACTGCTGTAAATTAACCTTGCGAATTTTTGTAAAAATAGAAACGTAATTAACTAAAACTGTAGCTAATTGTGTTGCTGTAATTTTAGAATCCGTAATTTTATCAGTTCCAGGAGTTCCTAAAGTACCACTTCCTAACCCAATCGCTCCTGTAGTAAGTGCCGCAGGAATGGCATTTTGCAGCGTTTGCCCAGTAGAATTACTCGGCCTGTTACCACTGTCCCATACAATAGCACTCTCAATATTGTCTCTTACATTATCAAGAAAACTATTTACCATTCGCTGTTTGGTTACAGCTTCACCACTTGAAGGAGTATCACTCATAATTATCTCCTATTAACAGTTACGTTTAATTCTACGCAAAGCTTTTTTAGCGAATTTTTCTGCGTATACACTATCGTGTATTACTTTATTAAACCTATCTTCTACACAATTTAAAAAAATCTTTTCTTCTCTACCAAATCTAAAGGTTTGAAAAGCACATTGTTTTATAATTGTTCTTGAATCAAAGCCATACGGCCAGGTGAATTTTCCAGTAATAGAGTCGATTCTAGAACTACAACTTTCTGGACTAAAACTAAAAGTTGGCGTTGAAATCGTAAAAACCATTAAAATTGGTAGTATAATTTTATATTTCATTATAACTTTTTATGCTACTAACTTTTCAGTAGCGTTCCTTTCTTTTAACTTTACCATTAAACTCCTAGCTGAACCACATTGGTCATCCTCCCAAGCCAATTGATGACAATCTCCACCACAATAAGCAAAAACAGGGCACTCATAACACCTAGGATCACGAGAAAGCTCACACGCAATTATATGTTGTCTACTGGGATTATATAATAATTTTACTATATTATCATCGATATGTCCATAAAAATCTTCAGGCGCTGAATTTGGACACCCTCCAATAGTACCGTCAGCGTTGATAGTAAATATTTTTTGTTCACAGTTACGACAAAAAGTAGCTTCTTTAGTGCCATGAGTAAATTTTCTTAAAATCGAATTTAAAAATACATTATCAAACCAGCCAAAAGCATTATGATGTACCGTATCTTCGTACAGTTGAACAAACCACCTATCTAAATCTTTATTAGAAGGTAAAATATGGTTGTTTTTTCTTGCACTCCCATTCACAGTAATACGCTCTAAATGCAAAGCATCCACATTTAAAGACTTAACAAATCGTAAAATTTCAATAGGTCTTTTAGCAATAACATCCTTACTTAACGAAACAAATAAAGAAACATAATTATCAGAGTTCTGAGTTAAAGTATTAATATTTTTTAACCATAAATCATATTGTTGAGAATTAGCAAACCTAATGGTAGGGTCCCAACTCGTCCCAATTTGTCCCCTTAAAGCTGTCTCAATAAATTCTAATTTATCATCATCTAAATTAAAAACCAAATTTGTACAAACCCCATAGCTAGGGCTATCCCACAAATGATGAGTGCCTCTCCACACAGACCACATGTCACTAAGGGGTGCCAAAAACGGTTCTCCTCCATGAAACTCCACATGGATATCTTTAATCGTTGAAATATCATTTTTAATCCTTTTAAACCAATCTATCGTTTTTTCTGCATTAAAATATATTTTTCTCCCACGACTCCCAGAAGTAAAACAATGAGCACAATCTAATTGACATGTTTCCGTTGTTTTCAAATATACCATCAAGCTTCGCATAATTGTTCAACCGCAGCCGTCACATCAGGAAATTCTGTTTTTATGATTTTCCAACATGCTTTTGCTACTTCAATATGCTCTTGCTGTGTTCCGTGCCCTGTTCTAAGCTGACAGTAATGAATCCAAGACCGTAAACTTCCAGCCATATAAAGTTTACTCACAGCTAACCCCTCCGGTAACAAAGCTCTTGCTTGTTCTTTAGCAATCCCCTTAAAAAGAGCTTGTTGGTAATATTTATCACTTTTTTCTTGTATAGTGGTTTGTACTTTATACCACCATTGTAATAAGTTTTCATCATTCGTTTTCACAGAATTTTGGCGATTCTTATGATCTTGTAACCTTGCTTCTCTTAAAGAAAAAGTTTTAACTTTTGCATACCGCTGAGAAAATTCTTGAAAAGCAAAAGAACGATGACGTAAAATTTGTCGCGCAATATCCCGCGTAGTCTCAATTTCCATTGTTATATGAACCATCTCAAAAGGGCTCCAATGCCCTTCCCTAATCATATAACTTAATAACTTAGACCCTGTTCCAAAATTACTTTGATTATTAGGGTTAGAAACTCTGGCACAATATGCTACTACATCACTAGCACTATCCCCAAACTCATCTATTGGCCTCGTTACCCCAACAAGTTTAACTGTCATTATTTTCTAAATCATTTATTAAATCGTTTAAATACCATTGAGCCTTTTTTAAATCTTGAATCTGTAATTTAAGGTTACTACTTTTTAAATTATAGCGACTCACATACTTGATAACATTAGACTGGTTCCAATTCATTCCCCACGACTTAATATACTGAGTAGTTTCAATTCCTTTATTATAATGAGGAGGGTGGTTAACTAAATCCGCTCTTTCCTGCGGGGAACCCCAACTAAAAGTAACATTAGAGGTATTAAAACCCATCTCATCACTAAACATTTTTACCTGCGCTAAATCTTTTAGCTTACTAGTTTCCAAACCAACCCCCTTTCCAAAAGCTTTCTTCATACGTAGTAATAACCGGTATCTTCAAAATGCCACCATAATACCATAAAAAAAGTCCCTCTTCTTCAGAATAGGACTCGTAAAACATATTAGCACTGAATCCCTTCTCTATACAAAAATTATTACTTATAGTATAGTATAGTATAAAGAAAAGGAGATGTCAAGTTAAATTATACATTTGCATTGAGCATTGAAAGACTAGAAACTACCGAGTTTGCTAAAAAAACTTGAAACAGATTTTCATCAGCTGGATATAGTTTTTGACAGTTTTCACACGCAGTTGTATTATTCGGAAGAAACTTACCTCTTCTTACCCACGTTTCCTGGGTTTTACCACACGTAGGACACCGTAAAATAGCAGTATAAACACTCATTACCAAACTTCCCACCACGGTTTTTCGGATTTGCTTTTCTCTTCCATTTGTTGTTTTTTTTCGTCATGATTATTCTGCGCCTGCTCAATATTAATACTTTGTTGGTTATAATACTTATCGTAAGCAACAATCACAGCTTTTTGTTGTTCAACTAATTGCCTAATTTTAGCTAAATTAACACTTAAAGATTCATAACCTTTATCATTTACTCCAAACACAACAGCATCATATTTTTTCTTTTCTAACTGAGCAAAAACTTGATCTACATTAGCTTCTGTTACTATTACCCATTCTATAGCATCAAGCTTAATTTGTTCTACAGGGGGTAACAAAAGTGGAACTTTTTCTACAGGAGAAGTTAGAACTTCTATTTTTTTAACACTACTACATGAAGTAACACTAATTCCCAAGATAATTGGGATTAGCAACAGCTGGACATGCTTTATTAATTTGACTTGGTTTTTCAGCTTGTAACTCCTTTTCCGTGTGCGTAGCGCCACTCAATAATTCAAAACAACGTAACGAATCTACTGTACCTTTAGTAATAATCCTAGCAATAGGCCGTGGTTTTACCACAGCTAATTTTCCTATATCACGTTGTCCTAGTAACTTACTCACTTTATTGAATTTTCCACGTAAATCTTCAACTTGTTGTCGGGACTCTTCAAACTTTTTTTGAGTTTCAGTTGCTAAGTCATGAGCTAAAGCTATATCCTTGGCTTGTTGTTTTAAAGTAGCTTTCTGTGTTTCCACAGAAATTTCTAATTTAGCGTTATTCTCATGTAAAATAGCTATTCTTTTTTGGGTGTCCTGGTAGTACCAATAGAACCCGCCGCTTGCCGCCATTAAGACAACAAGAAGTATTGCAGCTATTTTTAATCCCATAATTACTGCATTCCTTTCATTAGTTTAAAAAATGACTTTAGCCACCGTTTTTCCCCATCATTGTGGTAATATTGGGTAAAAAGTATTAATCTTCTTTCCACACAATATTATAAATAGCCCAAATAATAGCTACATAAACGGCGGTCTTTACTAAACTAAAGCCGCCAATCAAAACAAATAACGCAGCAGCGCCAATTAGAATACCATTCCATGAGCTTTTTTCTGCTACTCTTGCTTTAATCCAATCTACTACTTTCATAATTATCTCCTAAACATTATTACTCGGAGGTAGCTCCTCTACGATGAAATGCCCAAGCAATTACGCCAACAGCTACTAACCCTACGAGTCCCTGACTGCCAAGGTCAGCTACAATTTTGGTAATATTGCCTATAACATCTACTCCAAAGAACGGGATTACGGTTCCTCCAAATATAACTTGTAGTACAACCACAAGGGCGACAACTACAATACCTAACTCGGTTATAGAACCTGCCCAATCTCTAACTTTTGTAAGCCAATCCATATTAAATTCTCCTTATGTAATTCAATTTGGCGGCTAAAGTCACTTAGTGTATGCATTACGACCCAGTTTGCATTTTAGCCAACGGATTTTCTAACGCATATTGAATTTTTTTTATCAAATTTTGCTTCTAATTCTACTTCAGCCAGGATAAATCTCTCACATGGCGAATCTGAGAACTTTCGCTATTCATTATGATAACCTCTTTAATTACTGCATTTATTTCTTTCTGCCAAAAATTTAAAAATTTATGTATACGTGGATAGTGTGGCTGACGATCCATCGTTTGCCAAATAAACTCTTGTATCAAAGTGTTATATTGGGGTCTGTAATATAATACATTTACAGTAGTTAAAATCTTTTTTCTGAGTACCAACATCCGTCTAAAATTTATTCCTTAAAATTAAGGAGGATTCGCTAATTTACTAAGAGTTTCTTCATAATCATCTATTACTCCTAGTAATTCTCGTATATCATAACGATAAGCTTTCCACCAGTTAGTATCCCTTTGAGTATATTTATCATCGACTCTGTTATTATTATCTGCTAATTTCAGCCTCTCAAGTACGTCATTTTTAATTTTGTTAATTTTATCTTCGCTTCTCAACATTATTTAATCTGCTTTCTTCTTCACAATGATATTCCTCACTATTCTCCCACACATAAATCTTACAATTCATTTCCATCATTTCATCAACAAGTTTGTCTTGGCATATTTTTTTACCTTCAACCATATTAAGAAACCGACAATCTTTTTTTGTTATTTCGCTCAACAATAAGTCATGAGTAGGGGGCCTATCTTCAAATAACAGCGCGCCATCAATCATTGTCTTAGACCAACCAACTACTTCTAAAAATAAAGGAACCTCAAAAAGCCCGCACCCTGTTAACCACCAACATACTAAAAATACACATGCTGCTTTTTTCATTACCTATCTTTGATGTTATTATACAAGTCAAATAAAGATCGAACCTTATCTTGCAATACTTGAATTGAAGAGTGCATTTTTGCCAACACTATAACTAAGGTAATAAAAGCAAGTAGCATTGGCCATACGGTATTAGTAATTCCTAAAATATCATCCATCGTATTTCCTAATTATATTGTGAATTTATTACTACACTTGGTACAAAAGCTGTAGGAGGGATCTTATCCGCAATAACAAATAGGTATAATAATCCTCCTTTCATAACTAACCTCTTTGTAGCATATGAAATTAGAGTACATTAAACGACTCCCCGCAACCACACGAAGACTTAATGTTAGGATTATCTAATTTCAGTAAGCTACCAAAAATATCTTTCTTATAATCAATTCTCATTCCAGCAAGATAAAGCAAACTCATTGCATCTACAATTAAATTATTGCTTTTATCCAAAGGAAACTCTTCATCATCACTTAATGGCAAGTCTACTAACTGCCAATCATAAGTAAATCCTGAACATCCCCCGCCTTTAACAGCTAATCTTACTCTCTTATCATTAGTATGCATAATATCTAATAAATGAGACTTAGCCGACTCTGTTATCGTGATCATAGTCTTTATACTTGTGATAAATCTGCACGACCCTCTCCCACCTACGATTTGTTAATTTACCGTATTGAAGTTGAGCAGTCAAACAATCTCTTATTATCTTCCTTTCAATAGTAATTAAAGGGCAAAAAAGAAAAAAATCTTCTAAACTTTTAGATATATAATTTTTATTATAAGTAACCTTCGTCCTCATAGCAATATTTATTTTTCTAATTTCAACTTATAAAATTGATTAATCCTGTATTTTAAATCAGGAATATGAACCAAAGCATTAGTTTCGAAAATTTGTGGCTCGTTGTTCTCCACCGTAATTACAATTATTATTTTTTTAATATTAGTCTCATAAAGCTCGTTATGAGCATAAGCGTAAGCCGCACACTGAATAAAGTAATCTTTAATTTGCTTAACATACTTCTTCTTCCTTGAAGTTTTAAAATCAATAATAGCAGGAACATTTTTCCATTTCCCAACCATATCAGTACGGCCAGCAAACTCTAAATCTTTACTCCACAAAACTAATTCTTGTCCCCATACCTCTGTTATCCCTTTCTCAACCTCTTTAATCAAATCCTTAGTCATTTGAATAACGTCTAAAGATTCTTTTGCTAAACTACCATAAATATCTTCATCATTAAAAAATTTCTCTGCATATTCATGAATTAAAGTTCCACGATCTGTAGCCAATTTAGAAATTCTTTGAGCTTCCTCTTCCCCTACTTTCTCTCTCCATGCTTGTAACCAAGCCTGGTTAGCTGTTTTTCCTAAAACAGTAGTAATAGAAGGAAAATCACCGTCAGGAGTAAAATAAGTACGCCCTGACGGTAAGGTTTCCGAATTTATATTATACTGGTAATCAAACACTTTAATTTATAGAATAAGATATCTTAGTAGGCCCTGAAGAAGGTTTATCAAAACCCTTAGTAAAACCTTGTCCTATTGCTAAAACACAAGAGTTACCGGAAGTAAAATGCTCTACAAAAGTAAAAGTTTGCGTAGTAGGATTAAAATAAACTTCATAAATAAATTTTCCTTTATAATCAATTCCACTAAAAGCACTTTCTTCCTTATAATGTTCTATAACCTGTTCCTGAACAGTTTGAGTACTGCTACACACATGCATATGAATAATACTATATTTTATTCCACCTACAATACGATCTTTATGAATATCAAAGTCCATAGGAGGAGGTGATGGTCTATTTAAATTTTGTGCTAAACTAGCAAAACTGCTAATTAGCACAAATAAAGATGCTATAAAATATTTTTTCATATCTGTGTTCTCACTTTTATTCGTCTTTTCTTAGCCATTCGAAGTCTCAAACGGCTAACTCTTTCAGTAAATACAACCCCATTTAAATGATCTAACTCATGTTGAAAACATTGTGCCCAATCATCTACTAAATCATGTTTACGCACTGAACCAAACTGATCGTAATACTCTACTTTAATATATTGACATCTTTTTATTTTAAGATACAAATCAGGAAAACTAAGACATCCTTCAATATTTTCCTGTTGAATTTCAGATTTTTCTAGTACCTTTGGATTCCAACAAATATACCTTCTTTCCTCATTACCCATAACAAAAACTCTAAAATTTAAACCTGTCTGATTAGCAGACAAACCTATCCCACCTTGAGTATACATAAGATTTAATAAGTCATTACTAACTTCTTCTAAAAAACTTTTTTCAGAGTAAAGATTTAAATCATACTCTTTTACGGATTGACGTAAAAATTTAGAAGATTCGTTTAAAAGTTTTAATTTAGACATGAATGTATAGTATCATAAAAATAACCATTTAGCAAGTAGTATTTGAACTTGTTATCTTTTTACGAAGATAATCAGGAATCTGAGGACTAAAATACGGAATTATCTCGTTTCTTACTCTGATACATTCTTTCTTATCGTATCCATTAAGAATTGCGAGGCGAATTCCGCCAATTGGGTTCTGATAATATAACTCAGGACGATCAATTTGGTAACTAACTAAGTTTTTACATAACTCTTTTACTTTCTTTAGACAGATTTTATATTTTACACCACTTTCTCCCCAAATAGCAAATAAATAAAATTTATCTATTTGATCTTTAAATTCCCAAACTTGATTTTCATAAAGACCAATAATACTATACATTAAATTATAATTACCCAGACGATCTATATCACCCATTCGTAAGTGAACTTCAATAATTACAGGTGTAATATCAGTAATAGTTTCTAAACAAACACACCCTGTATAATTAGGTAATCGAGTTTCTATCCAATTATAAATATAATGTATAATTAAGTCAGAAGGAGTATCCACTTCCCAATAGTCAAACATCCCTTTTCCTAGAGAATGACCCTTAAAACTCACTATCCAAACAGGTAATCCTTTTACTACCATAATATCATGGCTATAGTGAATCCCGCCTACCCATTCCATCCACATACATCCTGGATGTTTATACTTTTCTAATTCCTCTGAACTATTAATTTTCCTTGCTTCAATTCCTCCTCCAAACATATTATAAATAGGTTTTATGACAATAGGATATTTAGAGGGTGTTACCCCTATTGGTCCTCCCGGAACATTTTGTGACAAAACTACCTGCAGTTTATTATATACCCAACAGTCCTCTTTAAAATAAGCCCAAGCAATATCGTCAGTAGTTGGTATATCTACAGCAGGTTCTTTTAATTTTTCATAACAATTTAACTGGCGAGGATCATATTCAAGAAATGCCATTTTAAAAAAAAAGGGGGGCTTTTGCCCCCTAGTTAAATAAACTTTTATTATGTAGAGATATTTATAATTCTCTCTTTTCTTTCTTCTGGTAGAATTTTTTCTAAACCAATCGAAAGTAATCCGTTTTTCAATGACGCTCCTTTAATTACTACGTCATCTGCAATGTTAAACTTTCTAACAAAACTCCGAGTAGCTATACCGCGATACCAATGAGAAAAATCATCTATTTCTTTTTCTTCTTTCTGTCCGGTAATTGTTAAAGTTCCGTCTACATACTTTATTTGAATCTCTTTATCAGTAAAACCCGCTAAAGCAAGTTCAATTATGTATTTTCCGCTATCACTTTTATGAATATTATAAGGCGGATAATTAGATACACCAGCAGAATCTTCCAACAAGGTGTCTAAAAGATTTATCATATGATCAAACCCTACAGTTTGACGTCGATAAGGTGCCCAGTCAAAAACACTAGGTAAATTTGTAACCATTTTCTCGTTTCTCCTTTATTAAGCAAGATTAATACGGGAGTCCACATTGTGCAACTCCCTTTGGTTTAGTCTATAATTATAATACACTAAATTAACCTATCTGTCAAGATAATTATTAATTTAGAATTTATAAACGTATTCAAAAAATACTTGACCAGCATTCTCGCCGTAATCGATTCCTTCGGAAGTACGTTTCGTAAGAAAGTTAGGTGATCTTCCGACTTGACGATCCCAGGCCGCCCTCAAGGAATGATTTTGTAGAAACTCTTTTGTAACAAAAAGTCTCATTCTATTCTGAGTTCCATCATCTGTATCAAATTGATATCGTGATCCCACGCTGAGACCATCAGTCAATGAGAGCCCTCCTTCTGCTAAAACTGGACTAGTTATAAGTCCCATTCCAAGCAAGAAACTCATTCCAATAAACATTTTCTTCATTTTTATTTCTCCCCTTATTTTTTAGACCCCAATTATCGAGTCTGTAAAAATTATAGCACACCAGTAAGAAAAATTCAATAAAAATTTTCTTCATTTTTTTAATTCTGCTTATTACTTTAAAGACAAAAAGATAAAAGAGTATTAACTTGCTCATTCTTATCCTCTGTCTCTTCTTTATTACGCTTATGAACAATTTTAGCCGTAGCCCTAATAACAGCTGGTGATAAGTCGTATTCTTCTTTTAAAGATTTAATAAGCCCATTTACAGTTTCTCTAGAATCTTCTTGTAAAACCAACTGATGAACAATTTCAGTAATTTTAACTTTTATTTCGGTTCCATTCAAAGGTGAAACAACCTTTTCTTTTTTAGATTGCGACATTTCTATCTTCTTTCTCTGTATTATCTACAACTAATTTAAACACTTGTTTACGTTTAATATCTGGTATAATTCTTACCAATCTTTCTTGTACAAGCTCATCTAAAACATGAGTAGTAAACGCTTTTACACACTCTTCTTTATTAACTACGTTAGAAGTTGGAGGAAGTTTTTTTGTTATTACTACTGGATTATCTTGCCAGTATTTTTCAATCATATTTTGAACGTATAACAAATTAGCAGACCCAATTTTACGAGGATTCTCTAATAATTCCGCTTTTAAATCAGGCGCAAGTGCTTCATCACTTTCATCTACATGACGAGGATGAACTAATTCCCATAATCCTCCTACATAGACTAAACCTTCCTCTTCGTCAATAATATCTTGGGGTTCTCCTCCTAAAATTTTGCCAACAGTAGTAATTAATTTTTTATACCCTTTAACTCTCATATTTGTACCTCTGGTGAAAAATAAGTTGTTCTATTATCATTTAAATGCAGCTTTTTAACGGGATTCCCATAAGGATCTTCGCTTTGAGAATATACCATTATGCCTGTTCTAGCTTTTGTCATATCTTTTGCCTGGGACGGAAAAGCAACATACTTACCCTGATTATTGTACAAATCAGAGTAATTTTTAATTGTTGCCCCTCCTGTTTCAAAGCTGTTTTGTAGCACTTTACAAACAGCATGATATAACTGACGCAACTCTCTTTCCGAACATTCTTGAATAGTTTTTGCTGGATGAAGGCGAGCTAAAAATAAACTTTCACTTTTATAAATATTTCCGACTCCTGAGACATTTTTTTGTTCCATTAAAAATTTGACAAGAGTATCTTTAGAACGTTTATAACAGATTTTTAACCACTCTTCTATAGAACAAGGTGCATTTAACATATCAGGACCTATTTCTGCTAATTTTCTATTCAATGCTTCCATAAATAACGCTCTACTAAAAAACTTTAATGTTCCAAAGTTTCTCATATCACAATAATAAATTTCAGATTGATCAGTAAAAAGCCACCTAACTCTGGCATACTTATTAGCCTGAGTTTTATAGGTTCCCGTCATTCCCAGACCTGAAAAAATAACTCCCGAATTCATTACCCAATAAATAAATTTACCTTTATTACTAATTCCTAATACTGTTTGGGGATCATAATTAACAGCCCAATCTCTAAAATCAACAAACCCATCAGGCTCTTTTTTAGTATAACGACCCGATAAAATTTCAATATCTTCAATAGTTTTATTTTGCACAACCCCATTTAGTTGTCGTGCAATCGTAGTTACTTCTGGTCCTTCAGGCATTAATGTAACATCCTATTTTTAAAAACAACAGTAGGATGAATTTCGTCTAAATTAGAAGCTGCATATGACAACATATTAGCTACAGCTTCGTTATTAGCTAATAAATGTTGATACTGTTCAACGGCTACTTTTAAAGAAACTCCAGCCATTTTCATCCTGTCTTGAGGATTTTGGGAGAAATGGTTAATTACCTCCCATAAATCGTTCTGCATTTTCCGCATTAATTTTTCATCGTCTTTCGTAAATTTCATTTTTTCTTTTCTCCGTTATTAATATTTTTTGAAGTGATTCTAACCTATCAAGACACCGAATACCTTTTCTAGAAAATTTTCCATCATTAACAATCTCACTAGTTATCAGTTTTAAATCTTGATACCAACGACCTAACCTCTCACTACTAAATTCGTTACTAATAACATTCTTTATTAAATTACCTAACTGCCTTCGTTCTTCTTCGGCAGCCCACTCCATTCCACCACTCATTACTATTTCCTTTCTACCCAATCATGTACTCGATAAGTATTATAAAACCATCCCAGCTCTTTAGAAATAGTATTAAATTTTATACCATCATTTAAAAAATGAGAATTTATAATTTTTTTAAAATTATAGAAAAACAAATGCCAAGGATTTTTTAAGTTTAAATGGTTAGTTAAATTTTCAGAACACTTTTCTCCATACCACTTATTATTAAAAGACGGATGAGTATAAAATTTATATTGACGTAAATCTGCTTCTAAAAAAGTAAATATTTGATAAAAATTTTCTAATTTTTGGGAAACTGAGAGAGAAGACTCTCTGTGTACTCTCCGAAGATTCTTAATTAAATTAAGATACGGATTTTTAGATTTTTTCTGTATTTTCATAATATTTAATTATCTCCGGCAAAAGCATAAGTAAGTAACTCTATCCTACACGGAGGTAAAAGTCCCCACATCTCTTGTTTATTATAGTATTTCATATTTTCTAGAATATCTAGAAAATCATTAATTTCTTTGGCAGAGTAATTATATTCATTTATTTCCCTGCTAGCAGAAACCCGCATAGCAGCCTCGCTCATCCAGGACATAGCAAGAGGAATATTCCATTTTACTACGTACTTAGCATCTTTTATCACAGATATAACATCTGTTATTCCGATACTGAATATAGAAGGTGAAGATGATGATTTTTTTCTTGGCATTAGTAGTCCTTATGTTATCAGTTTTTATTTGACACTTGAATAGAAATAATATATAATAAAAATTATGTACATTACTAGACAAGATTTAAAAGTCGAGATTAGAGATTTACACGGCCAAATTCGAGAAGTAATTTCTGACTTTAATGGAACAATACGCAGCATTAATGAAGATATTACCCAACTTCAAGAACGTGTTACTAATCTTGAATCTATAATAACAAATTTAAAAGGTTTTGGCAAATAAAAAAACGATGTTTAAGCTAATCGGAATATATTTAGATTCAAATCAAAAAACTTATGTGGACTGGACATTAACTCAATGTACAAACATTAGTGATAGAGAATCCCAATTTTATAAAGATAATCCTTTATGTGAAAAATACCAAATTTCACGATTTCCTGCTTTTATACTCTTAAAAAACAATGTGTTAACCCGTTTTATAATAGGAAAATATCCTTATAAAACTCTTAGACGTAAACTCTTAATATGAATGTATTAATAGTTTTTGCACATCCTAATCCTCATAGCTTTTGTGCTGCTCTTAGAGACACTTTCATTGAAGGGGTTAGAACTAATGAACACACGGTTAAGATTATAGATCTCTATAGGGATGAATTTAATCCTGCTTCTCCAGGAGATAACCAAATCACGCCTATTGTTAATAAATATCAAAAGAAACTTAAAAACTGTGATTATTTAGTTTTTATTTACCCTATTTGGTGGTTTAGAGCACCTGCGATTCTTGAAGGGTGGTTTGATAGAATTTTTACTCCTGGGTTTGCTTTTAAATTTAAACACTTAGTAGGTAACTATGGACGTCCTATAGGATTGTTACCATGTAAACAAGCACTTATAATTAACACATATGGATCACCAGCTATCGCTACTAAGTATTTTTATATGAATATCCCTTTTAGACGACTTAAACGTGGTATTCTTAAGATGTGCGGAGTAAAGAAAATTAAAAGATTTAATTGCTGGTCAGTTCCATTCGTCACAGACGAAAAAAGAAAAAAATATTTAGATAAAGTATTTAAGTTAGGTAAAAAAATAAAATGAGAATAGAAGTTTATAAAAACGACGTGGGAAAAGCGTATAAAATATTACAAAAAAAGTTAAATAACGAAGGGGTTTTAAAGAAACTAAAAGAAAAAGAGTTCTACCTTAGTAAAGGAGAAAACAGCAGAGTTAAACGTAAACGTGCTATTGCCCGTTGGAAAAAACAAGAAAAGAAACTCTTAAAAGCGTTAGAGCGATCTGAAAGGTTTCAAAGAAGAAGATCTTCCCAAACTAATTCTCATTACTCTCGACGCATAACTCCAATAAAAGCTAATAAAAAATTGAAACATACTTAAAAATACGCTATAATATAAATATTGAATTAATAGGAGATATTTATATGAGAGCTTTTCAAGGTGTTTTTAAGAAAAAATCTGGCGAAGAACGTATTATGTTTTTCGCTAAAATTAAAGACTTACCAAGTAATTTTTTAACTAATAAAGTTGCCGGAACTGGAAATGAGTTACAATACCCTAAAGGAATGGAATTAGTTTGGGATTTGGAAGAAGATGACTTTCGTATTTTTAATTGGAAAACACAAATTGAATCTATTAAAGAATATGAAGTAAGTGATCAATATTTTATATAAAATATCAGGGAGAAAATAAATGTTTGCACAAAGAGCACAACCTGAATTACCCTTAGAAAAATTGACCATAGAAACAAAGGAAGGTAAACGACTTTTTAGAGTTGAAGTAGCTCATACTAAAGAGCAACAAACTACTGGTCTAATGGGAAGAGCAAAACTAACCCCAGATCGTGGAATGTTGTTTGATTTAGGAACAGAACGAACTGTTCACATGTCTATGCTTAATACTCCTTTTTCTTTAGATATTCTTTTCATTAAAAGTGATGGAAAAATAGCATCTATTGTACCTAATACGCGTCCATATTCTACTTACCACATATCTTCCGGTACTAAAGTAAGAGCAGCACTAGAACTTATAGCTGGTGCACAATTAGGAATTATGCCTGGTGATAAAGTGTATCATTCTGTTTTCGGAGATACTGAATGAAATTTATAACATTTATTGTTTTTTTAATCCTTATTACTACAAGTTATGCAGAACCTCTTCCTGGAGGTTATAATATGTGGGGTGTGGGCGATGAAAAACCTATGGAATATCAAACCTGTGAACACTGTGGTCGAACGGGTGCAGATATAGAAGATACTGAATTAGCCCGCTTTACTTTATTTGTTCGTGAGGTAGAAGATTGGTTAGCAATTTCAACTAATACAGCAATGAGAGCAATAGTTTGTCGCTTATCAAAACATAATATGAGTCTTAGCGCACTTCATCGTGCCACAGGTATTTCAACCACTGACTTACACAATGCTACAACAAAATTAATGCATATGGGCCTTGTTCGACTTGTAGAAGTTAATCACGCGGGTATTGTTCTCGCAGAGTATAATAGTGAAGCCCAAAAACGTATAAAAAAATACGCCAGTTGGTGTGTAAGCGACGACGAGTGTGGAATAGAGAAATAAAAAAAGTACAACAAAAATAGATATTATTGATCATGTATGAACTAAAAGATTACCTAAATGCCATAAATTACACAAAAGAACCTCTTTTGGATACTAAGGATGAACAATGGGAGTTGATGCTAAAACTGCTTTGAAAGATGATTAATTTTGATTTTAAAAAAGACTTATACCATTTTTGGAATAACACAGCTAAAAAAAGTAAATGGCCTCAAGTTTGTACTCATACCAAATTTGATAAGATGTATGATGAAAAAAAAATTTTTAATGACGAAAGTAGATGGAGAACACCAATTTCAGAACCAAATTTAATGAGCCTTTCTGTAAAACTTGATAAAATTAGAGAAGAAAACAGAAATCTACAAAATGAAATCGTATCTCTAACATATAAAAATAAAGAACTACATAAAGAGATACAAAAACTAAAACTAAAACAGAAGGAGTAACAATGAATAACCCCATTCTTACAAAACTATGCTTAATCACCTTACTTTGTGGTTTCGTAGGAGAAACAGCGTTCTCTAAAGAAGCAACATCCCCCACTCTCACCACTCCCCAAGAAAAGCCTATAAAATTTGACTTTAATAATTGGAAACACCGTACACTTGTTATAAAACACTTGAGTATTAGCGACTTTTATAATCTCGCCCCACATCCTAATTGGAAAATAGGTAGAGGGAAGTGTCGTAGTAAATGGACAAATTTTACTACTAATGAATGTCTAGAATAAATAGTCTCGATGATAGAAGCAAAATAAGCAGACAGGACACGGGGGCAGTACCCGTCACCTCCACCACCCGTATTACAAAAAGTTTCATAGGGGGTGAATTAGGATCGACTGATGTAGTAAAAGCAACTGGAGAGACAGGTGAGCAAGCAACCTAAACTGCAAGAAACTTATAAATGCCAACGATAATGAGGCATTTGAGGAATATGCTTTAGCAGCTTAATTTTCTCGGGGTTCGGAGGCACCTGGCAACAGAAGCCTCCATCTCATACACTGAGAATATATCTTATACATGGGGTCCTTTGGACCTCCTTTTTTTTACTTTTAATCCTGTCTGTATTTACACCCCCACTTGCTATTTTTTAAAAATTTATGTATAATATATATAATGATATTACAAAAAGAAACTAAAACCAAATACAAAACAGATAATCTTTCTCGAACACAATTAGCTAATTTTTTTAAAGACTATACTTTAGAAGAAAAAGAATATGATCTAATCTGGGATGAATGGTTTTTAGAAGAATCTATCCGATGTCATGCAGATTTTGGAGGGGAATATGCAGGATCAGGAACTTTAGATTATATTGAAGGATTGATTCTGTACACATTAATTCGAAGAATTAAACCGCATGTTGTCTTTGAAATTGGTAC
>Ga0114899_1000260_pt1 | contig 43555 bp, 42 predicted proteins | sample MalvireepMed_215_FD_83497 | JGI IMG/M metagenome (GOLD analysis project Ga0114899, IMG submission 83497) | Marine viral communities from the Global Malaspina Expedition - Malaspina viral metaG DeepMed_215 | ecosystem: Environmental > Aquatic > Marine > Oceanic | place: Mediterranean Sea...
GTGTTATACATGCTCTTCTCAAAAGCAAAGAAATAACTTTCAGGTCGAGTGTCCCGAGAAAATAGTTTATTTTGGTCTTCATCAACCAAAGAAATCATATCTGAACTATTAATTGTTTCTGGTGGTTGTAGTTCTAAGGTATGAACATAGCGTCGGTCTATAGAACCAGTTGCATTTGCAGGAAATCCAAAACCATATCCAGTGTGTTGGTGTTGTCCGATTGGGCCAAGCCATCCCCATCGCGTTGAATAATCATTAGTTCCAGAAGAAGCAATGGAAACATCAGGAACTGTAAAATTACCACCCGCATCTGAACTGGTTACAGTGGCAAAATCCCAATTTAAAATTAAGGTTTCTAATTGTGGAATGCTTTTAACGTTCTTGCTTCCCAATGCAGCTCCTAGTTCCGTAATGTATGCATCTCTATATGGATTTAAAGAACCAAAATTTGTAACATCTTTAGCGTGAGCTTGCAAAACACTACTTGTAAGATAATCCATCCAGACACGTAACGATGTAGATTTAACATTACTCTTTTGTAAAACTGTTCCCGTTGTATTTGTTCTGTGTGCTCCAACAAAAAAACGCTTTTTTGCTCTTAAAAATTCCTGAGCATCTGCGGCAGATATAGAAGAAGTAACAAGAAAGCTATTGTTTGATATATCTAAAACATAATTATATCCACTAAACTCAACATCATATTGTCCAGTCGTACTCCCACTTACACCATCAGCTAAGGGATATTTCTTAGGCTTAATTCTAACTGCAAAATTCCATCGACTTCCATCATATACATCTTGAAAAACAGAACTAGTAAGTTTGGGTATAAGACCTTCCCCATCATTACTACAGGTTAATTGGAAAAAAGCCGCTGGTCTGCTAGTATCAGTACGAACAGATTGAACTTGAAATTGTCCATAATCAGGCGTACCCCAAGCTGTAGAACCTGCCGTACCCGAAGTATGACAACCATAAATTGATGCAGTAAGAAAAGCCGCATTAAAATATGAACTAATTCCCTTTTGTATATCTTTGGGAAAATATGATTCTAATTCATAAGTATTTCCACGATATTGTACTTCGCCACTAGAACTAATAAACCCACGACTATAAGAATTGCCGCTTGCTGTTTGTTGATAAACTACTGCATTTAATTTATCGGCAGCATAAAAATCTACATAACGTTTTCTTACAGTAGAATTATCATAGTTGTCTTGTAATTTATATGTAACTTCGTCGCCATATAACTTAATGTTGATGAGTTCTTTATCTACACCGAAACTTCTTATAAGGTTTCTAAAAGATTTTTCTGTACCTTTGGTTTTATAGATATAAACTAAATTGTTATAAATATTTTTATATATTAAGTTCTTAAGTTCATTAACTTTATCTCCAAATTTTTTGGTGTCATTGCGAGCATCTAAATATTCTAAATCTGTTGCTTTAGAAAAAATTTCAGATGTCAAAAATCCAGAAGCATCTATAAAGCGATTAACAAAAGGAAATGGTTTATCGCTACCACTAATATAGTCTTTGTTTTTAAGACCCGGAACAGCTTGTGTCTGCAAATAAAGCGTATCAAAATAACTTGCCATTATTTGCGTTAGATTTCGTAAGGCACTATTTCCTTTATTTTGATCATCTGATGTAATCCATTCAGGAAGAGAACCATAAATTGAAGAATTATTAGTTTCATCATGCCATTTTCCAACGTCTTTCTTCTCATTTAAAGAACTCGAAACAAGTGGATGAGAAGAATATAAAATAGGATCTTTAAACTCTGAACTTGCAGCAGAAGCCGACACAATGGCCGATCCCGTATTGCGAGAAGTGACTGAATATCCTGTCCATTGGCCATTTGTTACACGACCTGCGTAATCCAGCACAACAGCGTCTTGGGAATTTATACTAGATGTGTTTATAATTCCTTCATTAAACTTATAATAAACTCCCAGATCTGCTGGATTTTCATAACTATATTTTGTGGAGGCGGTCGCTGCTAACGTAACATCTGTGTTTGTTCCACCACCAACTTGTGTAAACCAATATTTACCAATTTGTTCGGATGTTCTACGTGTTTTCCAAAATCTAAATTCATCAAGAGAGGCTGATAATTTTCCATAACCTCTTGCTGGACCAGAACTGGATACTTTTGCCACCAAAGAGCCAACTTGACCCAACATTGATCCTGTTACCGTCCCCATAGTTGTTCCAGATACACATGTATAAGTTAATGCTCCATTCGTATATAAGCGTCCAACCATTTGACTTCCAGTATTTTGAAATGTAAGTGCAAAATGATTCCAAGAGCCAGTAAGCTTACTGCCACTCATAATAATAGTCGGAACATTATCAGAAGTGGAGCCCTTAACGACATATTCAGAAGAAAAGCCTGTTGATCCAGACAACAACTCTACGTGGAAATTTGGATGAAGTTTGTTGCCAACTTCAGTTCCTGAAATTTCCACACGGAAACGACCATATGAAGAAGAGATACCATCAGCGGTTCCCCACGAACCACTATTCCAAACATCTACAACAACTTGCCGTCGAGATTCAATAGAGCTATCAAAACTATTTTTATTAAGCCAAAACTCAACGCCAAGTCCACCACTTCCTTCTAATTCAAGATTAGACAATCCTTGGCTAGCAGTATTATAAATATTTAAATTATCAAATTGTAAAGTTAATTCTGGATTGGTTTCCGCATTTAAAGAATAATTTACATTATACCCTTTAAAATAAATCCATTCGTTTTTTGTGGATGAATCATAGCCTTTAGTTTGCTGAGTGAGAGTACCATAAGACTTACCAAAATTAATATATCCAGTTGTGCGAGGATAGTCATTTTCGAAAATATAGCGATCTAAATATGAACCGGAAAGACTCCAATTAATTTTTTCTTTTAGAGATCCATCATAAGGATATTGCTTACGAATATAATTGTAAGCATCTTCATAATATTTTTCTGCTGAACCATATATGGCAAAATTGGAAGCTGACGTAAAATCAACATGAGGAATAAACCTCTTTTTGTCTTTAATATTTGATCTTAAATAATCGGCGGACTCAACGGAAGAGCCCACGTCTTTCGCAGTAGAGTTTTCTAAAAGTTTATCGGTTTTTTTGCCACTAAAAAGATCTTTAATATTGGACATGGTTTCACTCTATTACCCTAAATTTAAAAGTTTCAGGTTGTTCTTGGTAAGCACCATTTATATAATAAACAAATTTAATTCCATAAGCATAACCAGTTTCAAGCATTTTCATGTCTAGATCAAAATAACTTCCGGTTACATCGTATGAAAGCCTCGTGTGATTTAAACTACCAGTTCCATATTTAATAACATCCTTTTCGTCAATCATCCTAAAAACTTTAAAATAAGCATCATCGACAATATCGTTTTGAATTTGTGTAGATGCTACTGTGTAAATAGTTGGACTCCAATCTTTTAAACGTGTAAAGAGGCGCAACCTCGCTGAATCATTATTATAATATTCAGATTCCAAATTTGTAATCGTAGTAACATAGCGAGGAATAGAATATATGTTTGAAGAATTAAATTTCTTGGGTATAAAAGAACCTGTATGATAAACTTTTACTCCAGAATCTGTAATTGCCGAACCTGATGATCCCGAAAACCACCTATCGAACAAAAGACTTGCCGAAGTATCTAACGCAAAAGAAGCACTATAAATTCCAGTTGTTACATACCCTCCAGTAATGGGATTATTTGGTGCCGCCGTTATTTTTTCTCCTGCGCTTGCAGAAGTATATACATTAACATAAAGACGTTGAAGAGTTCCAAGGTTCGCAATGTCTTTTGGTTGGCCACGCACATAATTGTATAGATAAAGCGTGTTCAAATTATCAGCAGCATTCAAGTTTGAACTTGAAACATAAAAACTTCCTCTCTGATCTTTTCGTGATGAATCCCATCTTGCTTCAATAACTGGTCGCGAAAAGAAATATTCGCTACTTCTTGCAGAAAACTTTTTGGTGTAATATGATTGTGAGCCACTTTCTTGACTTTGCGAAAGCATTATGCCCACGCCATAATTGTTATAATCGCCAGCGATCCATTTTTCTACAAGACCAGTAATTCTAACCTCTAAATCTCCGGTTCCTTTTTCACCAAATGTTCCCTTGTAATTAAATTCATTATATGTGGTTGTGGGAGAGCCATTCCACGAAGCACTCAAATAGCTGCCGCCAGTTAAGGTTGTGCCATCATCATTTGTCCAAACTGTATGAGCACTCGCATTAATCCAGTTTGAACCTGTTCCATCATAAGTTAAATCTGAATATTCTTCCATGTCTAAACCTTGACCTTCTTCCCAAGATTGAGAGACTGGAGAAATTACCAATGTAAAATTTCTAGGAAGCGTTGCTGTATGTTTTACATTATAAAGTCTTAAATAAAAATCAACACTTCCGCTAGCCGGAATTGTTCCCGCAGTACGATCTGCCTGTATTGTTGTTGTAGCATCAGCCGTCACAACAGGAAATTTAGTAAGAATTCGAGTAAGTTCAGAGGAACCACTCGCTTCTTGGGCATAAATGGAAAAAACTTCTAAAGAATCAGCCAAACCCATATTACTGCCAGTGCCGCGAGTAACCAAATTGGCATCAAAGGCATTCGTAATTGTGTTATCGTTTATAGCTGTATATCTTTTAATGCCCATTTATTTAATCGTTCCTTTGATATCAATATCTGGATATTTAATCTCAAAAATTACATTTTTGGGAGCATTAATATATCTGCCATCTGCGGAAAAACTTTGTTCAATATCCATTATTTCGTTTGAATAACTTGCGCCCTCTTTTTGAACTATTTTAACGCTTGTTACATCAACAATATTTTTCATTTTATTAAGTTGATTGAAAATATTTGTGATATAAAATGGTTCTCCAATTTCATATTTTCTATTATAATGATTTGATAATTGTAAAATAGCATCACTCAATACATCAAACTTATTCGCTTCCATCGTAGCAACCGCAGTAAATTCAATTCCCAAATTTACAATTTTGGCATCTAAAATATCAATAGTGTCACTTATCATTCTGCCTTGATTAAGCCATTGTTTTAAATTTTGCTTTATTGCGCTATTTGCCGCTATCAAAGTGCTATCAACATCTTCAGAAATTACATAAATATTGAGATTTCTTTTAAACGAAGTCGGGTCACGAACAATATTTACTCGTTTAAGAGCACCAAATTGAGGAGGCATTGAATAGCACATACTTTGATAATCTTGTGATGTTACTGCTCTATTCTGTGCAGAAAAAACATTGTATATTCTAGTTTTAAGTTCTTCCACAGATGGCAAAGTAACATCTCCAGTAATAGGTTCTTCATTAGTTACCTCAAGAGAACTAAGGACAGTCCCAAGGGAATCAGAGCTTAAAGAACTTAAGTTTTCAAAATCCCAAATAGGGGCATCAACAGTAGTTAAAGAATTTGCTGAAACATTTGTATCCGCTGCGTCATTTACTCGATAAATAATAGTTAAGGTTGTGTTCGAAGGAGCAACACCAAATTTATCTGTTTTTAAGAAATTGGTCGGATCAATAGTTGCATCAGAAACATAATCTTTTCCATGAACCTTCATAACAACGGTGCTTGGATCTACTATAGAATCTACCGCTTGAGTTGTAGTTTCTGAGCCATAGCCAAATTGTAAAAAGATATCATTTTCTGTTCTTTCTACAACAAAACGTCGAGGAACAACAAAAGGCCGTAAAACGTTTTGAGTCACATCTTTGTTGGATCCTTGATTGAGTGTAGCCTTATAGATTGTATCTTGCGAAAGAAAATCAACTTCAAAATATTCATTACCGTTTGTATCGATCACCGATATAATTTCAGTAATATCTTCGCCCGCCACTTTTATTCTGCGAAACTTTTGATATTTTCCAATTGTAGTTGCTTGTCTATCAACCCGACCAGAAACAACTTGACCTTTTGCTTTTATAGCAAAAGAAGTTGGAGCGCCAGTGGTATTATTAACATTGGCAACAACAATTTCATTATTTGGATTTGCAAAATTAATATCTTCGTTTAAGTTAAACCCAATTCCATCTACAGAAGTAAGCACCGTACCGCGACGTAATCTGGGTATATAATTCGAATCCGGTCCTGCTTGAGTTGTGGAAGCGGGGACGATAATATAAAAAGTTGCTTCTCCATAAGATGATGCGGCGGGCTGGAATCTATAGCCCATTTGTCGTCCCAATTTGATGATATTCTCATACTCAATGGCAGTATCGAGGAAAGACTCATTAACGCTATAGTCCAAATAAAATGATAAAATATCACCAATATACGCAGTAGTATCGACCATCAATGAACCAAAGCCCGCTTCACTGAAATCTTGGAATGTATTTGGATAATATCTTTTTGCGTAATCTATTAAATCACTGCGAATAGAATTAAAATCTCTTGATGTATAATCAATAAGCGGATATTGTTTTTTTGAACTCAAACGTCTTTCCCCTTTCTATCAAATAATTAGTCGTCGGGTAAAGTTAGTTCTAATTTGTCGATAGTACCCAAAGGCTTAATAACATATTCCACAGCAACACTCAAATAATGCGGGTCCAAAGAACCATCAACCGCAGATGAGTCAAATTTTATATCAACAATATCAATATATGGAAGATATTTCAACACTTGCTCACTTATTTTTCCAGAAATTCTGCTATAGAGTCCTGGGGCATCCATCTCAAACAAATATCTTTTTAGGCCAATTCCAAAATTTAAATCCATCACTCGTTCGCCAGGAATTGTAAACATTAAATTTTTAAAATTTTGTTTAACCAACTCTACATAATCAGTTATAAGCATATAACCGTTTAGCGTATCTCTTACAAGCGGCAATTTTGGAGTTAATCCTGCCATTTTCTATTCACCTCCATTATTCGTGCCAACGTCGGCTGCTGGTCCAGCAAATGGCGGCAAACCGCTATCGATGCTACCGCAAGGTTTCTTTTCATCCCCTGGTGATGGCTGTTGAATATCTTCATCCTTATTAAGTAGTTTCTCCGGCCATTCAAGATCCTGCAACCAATTAGGTGCAGGCTTTAAATCAAGCCCCCAATATGCCAATCCAAACGGTGTAATCGGTATTCCAGGCCAAAACATCGGTAACAATGTTACAGGAAGCATGGCCAAACTAATCATCCAAATATCTGGTTCAGGTATAAGATTATCTTCTACGGGATCAAACCATGAATCAGGCGGTTTTGCAGGAACGCTTACTTTTTCACAAGTTAGAGGATCAATCTCACCACCACCACCCTCGGCCATGGCGGCAATAGATGCCGCAATTTGCTGGGCTTGGTTTGCCGACGCCTGGGCTGCTGCAATCAATTTATTTGTTAAATGAACAGCGTCAACAATTTTTCGAGAAATTGCAATATTAGTATCAAATATTTCTGTAAAGCCTTTAAAAACCAACATCGCTGCTTTAACTGCCATAAGTGCTAATGTTTTAGCGAGTCCTTCGAGATCCATGCCATTAATACTTGCAATGGCCATATCTTTACTAGATGGCCCACAATCACCAGCAAATGGATTGCCACTATGCAAAAGAGCGAAGAATAATCGCTTCAAAATTACTATAGTACCATCAAAAAGTCCGGGTATATCTTTAAACGATGCCAAATATGCTGAAGAATATACATTACATAATGACAACATTCGATCAAGCGGAAACATATATTTAAACAAGCCTTTGAACTCATCAGTCTTTTTAAGGTCTGCATACAAACCATCGTCGCCCAAGAGTCTTTCATAATATTCATTTGTAAAAAAACCAACAGTGTCTGTTGCTGGCTGATTGGTTTGATCATTCCATATCTGTCTTATAATATCTTCGCGCCGAACCTCTCTCATCAAAGTCTCGCCAGGAATTTCTTGCTCAACACTCACAATTGGCACAACATGTGCCCATCGTTCACCACGAACATTACACTTATCGTTTTCTGCATTACAAAATTCTTTTACGAAAAGAGCCTTTTCTTTCATGGCTACATCTTCCCAGGTTCCACCAACTTGTCCGTTTGTCGGACTCCATTGCCTAATTTCTGCAAATGGAGGCTGTACCGGATTAGTTGTGGGATCTCTAAGATCTCTCCATGCAAAATCACTGGGATGATAACGCCAACACATTGATTTTGCGGTGAATCCTTGCCCTCCCTGTTGAAAATCGCGAGACTGTAAATTCTCTATGAATTCATTATCTTTCATAGGAGTAACATATGAAATGCGTACACCAACTGAAACTTTTTCAAAAAAATCGCTTAACAACCAATCTGCACCTTCCTCTATGATTCCCATAGACTTTGCTTGCTGCTCACCGCAGCTTGCATATTCGGCAAACTCGCGAATTAGAAGTTTTCTTAATTTTTCTGGATGACAGTTCAAAGGAATACCAGTAGTGTTGGGTGATCCGTTTTCATTAAAACGCTCAGTAATATATTCTTGAAACTTTTCAATATTAACAACACCTTTTAAAAATTCTGTGCGTGTTCCACCATCAACAAAATTTGAATTTTTCCATTTAGCTTCTTCAATGGGGATCATAAATTGATTACCTGATTGACGATATGTTGGATCAGTTTGCATTTTATGTCTAAACGAATCAACAAATTCTTGTCGAGTTCTAACAACTGGTTGTCCTTGAGCATCAGTTGTTCTTTCCTGCCATTCAACATTCCAACCCCCGCCCGGTTGTTGTTCTTGGAGATTTTCAAAGGGCATTCCTTGATATGGAAGTTCTTTAATCCTTAAGTAAAATTCAGTAATAAAGTTGCCATTTTCAAAACTTTCTCCTGGGTTGTATGGCATTTCGCGACGGGCAATACCGCCGATAGAAACTTGTTGCCGCAATCTTGTTGCCATATCTTCGCGAGCGCCAGCAGCGCGACCAAACAGCCGATCTACCGAATTCTCATCGCCTGTCGCTCCAGCAATATCATTAATCCATCGATTATAATGTTCTACCCCAGCATGACTCTCATTGACTCCATATGTTCTCATAAATTCGCCTTTTTCCCATATCAAAATCGATCTTATAGAATCCATATCAAAGTCAAGAAGGCTTAAATATGGCATTCCAATCCACCTTAAATCCATTGCACGCCTTAAGTTTTGTATTTGGTGTCCGTTGGCGCTTGCGCCCACTCTGTTTGTAAGGCCAAAAGGCTCGGTGGGCTGCCCGCGCATCTCGCGCCAAGCATCATCTGGTGGTCTTGTTCCGTGAACTGTAGCCGGGTCTCCCTCGCCCCACCTCGGCGCGTCCTCCAAAATCTTTTTTGCTCTCGCCAGGCGGGCTGCGATCGCCAACTCGGCCTTGAGCGCCTTCCGAAAACCATCAGGTGACGCAGCGACACTCTGAAAATCGGGAACCCAGGCTCTTACATCGCTGCTGTGGTTCCAAGTCATCAAGAAATATTCGATATACCCTGACCTTCCCATTAACCATTCAAGGTGTGCTACTATGGAGTCCTCGTCCGCGCTGCTAGTGAAGTCCTCCATCAGTTCCAAGATGGCGCTGACCATGCGTGCCGCGCTTCTTCCAAGACTAGCGCGTGTAATCTGCTCCCATTCGCGAGCCTCTGCGCCAAAATCATAATTATTCAAGAAAAATCCTGGGTAAATTACAGTTGTTGCGGGATATTGACCTGTGGCTGTAACGGGATATGTAAAAGCATAATTAGAGGGAGAAACTGAATCATATGCCGGAGGTAAATGTTGTATTCGAGACCCGCCCGACATGAGCGCCGCGCTTGAAGCGCGTGCATACAAAGGCGCTGCAATCATTCGAAGATAAACGGCCATTGCCTTTTCTTCATAAGAAGATACCCCAAATTCATAAGGTGTGTCAGGATCTCCCCACGGTTCCGCAACAGAACCTGAACCAAAATGATCGTGCCAAGATTCTGGAGTTAATGCCGATTTTCCCAAATTGGAAAATTTCATCGAGTGTGTGAATCCTGCTCCTGCCGTAGTTGCCGCTTCTATAAATCCTGCATGGTATAATGTCCACCATTCACGCGAATTGAATTGTCTTTCCATCGGAGGATCATGTGGTGGATGTATTTTACTCTTTGAAATATCCGCTCGCTTTCCAGTTCCAAGCCATCCCGCCCTTTCTGGCGGAAAAGTGGCTGCACCCCCAGGACCAGAGCTTGCGGCGACCGTCGAGGTGGATGTATGTTTCGCTGTAGATAAATCTATGGGCGCATCCATCGACCATATTCTTTCATTTGGCTCCGGTCGGCCAGCTGCTCCATAACCAACTGGATCCTTTCCCATATCAGTTTGAGAAATATTTCGCTTTGGCCATGCATAATATTTTCTGAATAAGAAACCCATTGGATATCTGTAAGTGTAGGAATTAATACCCACGCCACCAGCAGCCGGTCCATTCCAATTAAATAATCTTATTTCTGGTTCTGTAAGAGTTCCTTGACCTATCAAAGCCAATGTTTTTGAAGCAGGAACCGTTTGTCCAGTAGGATCTGGGGGTTCAGGTAAATCCTTTCCCAATACTCGTGATCCAATTTCTGCTGGAACTGGATAGGATGGCATCCATTCTTCAACCAAAATAGAATCAAGAGAAGTATCTCCCATGGCACCCACGATTTTTGTTAAACGTTCTGAAACTCCGAAAACTTGTAATCGAGTAAAATACTCCAAGGCAAAATCAAAACCAGAATCAGTGATCCTGCGCGAGCGTTCGGCAACCTCAAAGAGGGCAGCATCAGCTTCATCATCGGGAATGTTCACGTTGCCGACCACCGGCAGTCGCAGTTGCGACCGTGGAGGATCCATATTGGGCGCATTCCTATTGTACAATTTAATGGTTTCTTGGGCAAATTCCTCAATAAATTTCTTTTCAGTAATATCTTTTTTAATATTTTGTATGATATAAGAAAGTAAAAGCGGATCAACAGAGTCCGCGCTATCATATCGGAAATAATAAAAAGAAAAGATAGATCTCATTAATATTTCTATAACATATGTGCGAATTATTAATAGAACAGCGCCCCCAAGTCCGGCTGACTCAAATGCATTGTTCCTAACATCACCGCCACCAGTGGCCGGCAAACAGAGTTCAATACATTTATTCAACGAATATTCTTGCTTGACCCTTTCTTTAATTAATTCAACATCTAATAAGCCTTGACCCAAATCACACTCTTGTCCCATTTCATTCATGGGAACTAAATTAAGGGCAGCAATTTTTTTCAAATCCAAAAATGGAGAATCTGCAATATTATTCGAAAGACTACAATAAAAATCTTTCCACAAACAATCATAAGAACTGCTAGCAGGACCGAGACTACCACCAAATTGTTTTCGTAAATAAAACTCTTTTAAGTTACTCCAATCAAAAGCCCGCATCTGAAGTCCTTGCGCATAACTCGGCCTGTCGCCATCAGCAAGAACTTGACCATTTTGATATATCGTTCCACCGGCTTGCCATATTTTTTGATTCCAGGCTGTAAAATACCTTTCTTGAGGAACAATGAGATCTCCATCATCAGGTCTCGGCGGAAGATTTATTGAGTGTAAGACATTCGCCACTGGAGGTTTTAGTATTTTTTCTTCCTCGGACCTATAAAGAACTAAAGCCGGCGTTTTGTATGACCCTTCTAAGCTTGCCTGCATTGTAAGAGTTACATCATATGTATCTTTGGGTATTCCATTATCGTAAGGAACGGCAAATGGAACAATATATTTCAAACTAATCTCAGAACTATTCAAAAACTCAAGTGCCTGCTGTGTTGCGGAAGCCCCCGCCGTAAATGCGCCTGCGGTGGTTCCCCCATGGCCTGCTCCTATGGCACCACCTTCAATATCTGCGTCCTGCGTTTTATCCAGAGCATCCTTAAGTTTATTGAAATCAATTCCCGCCCCTTCAAATAAATTATTTGGAACCATAAAAGAATAAACTTGATATTGTTCTTCCCAAGGATAAACGGAAAATAAATCTTCAACCACGCACATTCTTTTAAATGCGCCTCTAAGACCAGGCGCAAGTTCATATGGGCCAGCTTCTTTAACAATAACAGGGACAGGAGAATAACCAAATTTTTTAGTATAGTCCGCTAAACGTCGCTGGTTGTTGTTCTGACCATATTCAGTGATTCGTCGACGGCCTTTCATATTGCCCGGCTCCATTCGTCTTTGAGCTATTTCCCATACTCGTTCCTGTTCACCAGTTGGCATTTTGCCACCCATGCCCATTTGGCCTGCCGTCATCAAAATATTTTGATTGCGACTGAGTTCTCGGTCGTGCCCAAGATAATGGCCTGAATCGTCCTTGCTGAAATCACCATCCTTTTGGAATAGTCGAATATCAAATATGTCGCCATCTCCCTCGATATCGTATGTATATCTATAAGTTCCGCCTGGCACAACTGATTCCGCAGGCAATGCACCAAATTCATAAGCCAACTTTGGATCTTTTACCATTGACATCCACTCTGGATTAATAATAATTTCCATGCGATGGTTGATCCAAGCTAATTTCGTTCGCGGTACTTCGCGCTCAACAGTTGTGCCTTTTGTTAATGCAGGAACAAAATTAGTAACATCTTCACTAAAACTCATTGTAATTCCATCAAACATTGTTTCAAGGGTCATATTCATCATAAAAGTAAAAGTCGGATGGTCTTTTTCGATTAATCCCGGCTTTGTACCTCTAAAAAGTTTTTCTCCAGTGCCCTTCTCCATCCATTGCTCTTGTCCAAGAGATCCGGGAGTCGGATCTACTATGACTTTTTCATTAGGAACAATAGATCCATCGGTTTTACGGAAAACCATTTTACAATAAATGTCGGGAATTGCTCCCTCAAGTATATTGTCTTTCTCAAGTAATGCCGAAAGTTCTTTAAGCTTTTTCTTTTTACGATCTTGGGATTTTTTAACTTGTTCTTCAACCTGCGATGGCGTTAATCCCTTTTTTGCTAATAATTGTTTTCTTAACGCAAGATCATCAGCGTCAGTTAAACATTGCAATTCTACAGGAATGGCTTCGGTAACTTCTTTTACTTTCTGCAAAATTGGAACAGGGCCAAGAAGTTTTCCAAACTCAGCAAACATTTTAGTAATAAATCTTTTATTATCCCCTGGATCTGCGGCTGCTATAGCTTCAATTTTAGGAAAAGCACCAGATTTTAACAAACCTTCGACCGCATTAAGAGCTTCTGGCGCTCCTCCGCAACCCAAAAGCATATTGCCCATTTCTCCGGGTGTTAAAACAGAATCTGTAGCTCTCGCAAAAGATGCAAATTCATTTTTAGTATCTTCTGCTTTTTGTTGAACTTCTTTTCTAGTTTCTTCGTCTGGAAGAAAATCGGCATCCCCAGCGAACGGGTTTTCGCCTATTGCTGTTGGCGCATCAACTATCAATAATGGATTTTTCGCATGGGCTTCGGTTTCGGCATGAAGCTGTGCGGCTGCTTTTTCCATTCCTGTTCCTGTCTTCAGTGTCTGGCTTAACGTTCCAAGAGTTCCTCCCACAAGAGCTTCTCCAAAACTACCTGCAAAATCATCAACGCTCAACCCTCCAAAATTCAGGCCATCATGTCGAGCAAGTCCCGCAGCTTCATTTTGTAGAGCACACTCGTTGCACAAGTTAAGCAATTGTTCGATAATTCCAACAAGTGTTTCAATTAAAACACTCATCACTGCGTTTAAAAGAGCTTCTCCAATTTTTTTCCCCAGATCTGCCATATAATCGGTAATTGGAAAATCATCAGGAAAATCTAAAACTGGTATATCAAATAACTGAGCAACATCCTCAAGATAACCTGACGTTTGATTTAAAAATTGTTTTGCAAGATTGATATACTCAAAACCTCTAAATCCAAGACATTCCATTGCCGCAGCAATTAAATTTTGAATAGGAATCTTATTTAATATATCTCTCCATACACCGTCAGACATATGTTTTCCTGGGTTAGTCATTGCATCGCCAGCTTGACCTAACCAATTAAGTCCATCAACTACACTGCCTAATCCCCCAACCATTGTATCGCCAACAAATTCCGCAGCTGAATCAAGATTGCGCTTCATGTCGACTAGAGTTACTGGATCTCCTAACCAATTTGTAATTGCTTCCCTTTGCTTGTCAGTTTCTATCCCCCTTTTTGCAGCTTCCTTAATAATTCCGGCAGTTTTTTCGGGCATAGGACAACTGTGACGAGGCAATTGCAAAAAGTCTATTTCTGGAGGGTTTATCATATAAGATCCTACGAAATCAGACCATGAATATGGTTGGCTCTTATTAAAGATTTCGTATATTTCATCTAATTTTAATAAGAAATTAACAGTTTCTTTATTGGATGCTGGAGGAGATTCTTGAAACTTGTTAAAATTTACATTCAAAAGTTTAAAACAAGCTCCTGGGTTCCATTGTGCATATAAAAGATTATAATCTGAATCAGTTCCGAGAGCCACTAAATCAGAATTTGAACGATCATAAGTATAACCATTTGATTGAATCAAGGTGGCCAATTGAGGAACAAATTGAGACAAGAGTTTAATTTGATAAGGTAAATCAAGTCCAGAAACTTTTCCATGAAATTGGCCTTGTATTTCTGCTTCGTACTTTCTTAAAAGTGAAATAACTCCGTTAACCTTTTTTTCTAAATTTGAGGTATTAAGATATATTTCATCGGTAGCTTTAGGTATTATTTCAGGTGGTGGCTGATTATTCAAGCCATCAAGCTTATCCATCGATATGGATAATAGAATTTTAATTTTTGACAGAGGTCTTTCAGAGAGATACCAGTCTTCAATAATAAGTTCATCGGCCACAGTTTCAGTTCCAGATTTATCAACTTTATTGTAGAACTTCAAAAGAGCTGCAAATCCTGGCCCTATTGCATTATTTTGAATTTCAACTAAACGATCTCCTCCACTATCAGAGGTTGTTGTGATCTCATCAGTAATGATTACAACGGAATATCTATCAGGATGAATCAGCGTTTGAACGTTATTACCTTGCGTATCGACTGGCGAAAAAAGATGTGTATGGGCCGGCACTCCAGAATTAGGATCATTGCCAGGTGCTGGTGGGTAATCTTCTTCGCAATTAGGCCAACAATTGCTTTGAGCATTTTGCACTACCCAATTTTTTACTTCATGTTTATGACGTATTCTCGGATCAGCGGGCACAAAATATTCCATTGTCCAGCCATTTCCATTTGCATCAACTTGATATTCATGATGATGGTTCTCGTTGTGAGTAGTTATGCCTTCAACTGGATATTCGTAAACTGCTCTTTGAAAAAAAGCTTTAGAATCATCCATTTGGGTCCAATCTTTTGAAAATAATGGAGTCTTTTTTCTTGGATCATAAATCATAGTTAATTAACATTATTATATCTACTATTAATATAAAATTTGCCCGTTGGATTCAAATATTTTAGCCGCCACGACGCCAAATTGGTTTTAACCATACCAAACGAACGTTTGTCCTGCGAAAGCATTTCAACAGAAGCCTTCATGCCTGCAAATTGTACATTTGGTGAAACAGTTGTTCGTTTTCCGAAAAAAGGCGAGAAATGAAAGTGATGAGTTATGGCATAATTTAGTGAATTTTGATGAAGACACAATGAATCAACAATTCCAGTGAGTCCATCAACATGATTTGCAAGCCGCTCTAAAGCTAATGCTAAGTTTTCTCCCTTTACCATTGGTTGTAGATCTTCATCATCATTTCCGGCGATTATATCAACACCTTGAATTCCTTGAATGCGCCCTCCTTGAGAATTTTGAGTATCAGTTCTAGTAACTAACTTGATTCCCTCGCGCGCAATCAAACGTATTCCATCTGCTTTTAAAGCAATTGCAGATCTTGGCACAGGAGTATAGTTGGTAAAAGCTGCGACTGCGTTATCAGATACAACCTTGTTTGCCATATCAATGCTGGGATTGCTTCCGATTTGTCCTGCGCTCAAACCAAAATTTGCATCTACGTCTGTTTTTTGGCTTATATATATGCGCGCAGCATCTTTTTTAAAATCAGGATTTGCCCACAATTTATGAACTGTAACTTCCCCTTTCCCCTCTTTTTTTTTAGAGTAGCTGGTGGCATTAGCAGATTGCCTTCCCACAACAATATCAATTGTTGCTGCTTGTGTATCTCCGCGTCCGCCATATCCACTAGTTCGACCAGCAGTACGATCTCGCCCCAATACAATCCAAGCATTATGATCATTTTTTAAAACTTTTTCAGTAGAAGTCTGAATAAATGCAGGAACAGGCTCTTCGCCAGCAGTCCCAGCAATCATGGACAGCTGTGCCATATCATTAATACTTTTTTCTTCCCAAGCTTTTTTGGCTTCCGGATTGCTCCCGGCAATAGTACGTGCTTGTTTAAAAGATGAAGATTTTGCCATTATTTTTCCCCTCTACTCATTTCCCTGCTGTCTTCAACTTAGCACGAGTTTTATCACCAACAATGCCATCCGCCTTCAAACCATTCGCTCTTTGATATAACTTAACCGCCCTACGAGTCTTGGGTCCGAACTTACCATCAACTTCCAGGTTACCCAAAAGTGTTTGTAATGCTTCAACATGCGGGCCACTTGAACCTCGACGCAATGTTTCTGTACCAATATCTGGAGGAGGACGCCGCCTGGTTGTTTCTTCTGGGATGACTTTTTCTCGACCCTCTTCACATTTTGCTTTGCGCTTGAAAAACTCTTTTGTTGGTCGAATGGTTGGTGGTATTCCAGTTCCCTTTACTCCCAAATAAACGCCTACTTTGCTTTTCCAGCCGCCATCTCCACCCCATGGATACATTACGTCTACAGTATCGCCCATTTTAACAGGTATCTTATCAATGGTTTTGTCGGCAGCTTCATAAATATAATGAAGATCTATTAGCTGTTGTTCATTCCATACGTCAGGATGCACCCAATTCATAGGCACTCCCTTATCTTTATCTTTTGACCACACATGAACCCACAGCTTAGTGCATGTATCATCGCGCTCGATCATACCTTTAGACGCTTCATATCTTGGCCCGAGCGGCTCAAGTGGAGAATTTTTTTCAACGCGAAGAACCCAACCCTGAGTTATTTCCGTTGGTTTTGTAACTTTTGGCCCGAAATATTTTGCAGTAACTTCGGCCACGGCATCATCGAAATTTTGGGCAAGCGCCACATTTACAGGCGTCGATGGGAAAGGAGTTGCAGTGCCTTTTTGACGACCCTCATCGCGATTAATAATTTTGCTCTCGTCGGTCATGAGTTTCCTTTATTTAATTGCTCAAAAATTTCATCTCGTTCTTCTGGAGACAAATCCGTGTTTGCGCCCTCTCCTTTCTTTTGCAAGGCAGCAATTTTTACTAATTGTTCGTTTGATCGTTGAAGGGTTTCAACATATTTTGCAGCAATTAAGCCGACTTCTTTATGGCGATGCTCATCATTTCCGAGATACTTAACCAAATCTTTGAGTAATTCTTTGGTTTGATCCCGATCTGATCGAATATTATCGATGGCTTCTTTGGCCAATGTTTCAAAATCTTTTTTTAAGTGTTCCATTTTTTCTTAAAGACAGCGTATTCAATTCTAAATTTATTCAAGCTATTTAAAACTTGCTTTGTGTTCAAATTTGTTATCTCTCTTATGTACAAGTAAATAGCTTTTTTATTAAAAATTTCAATTGTATCGGCATCAGTAAACAAGATTTTAATGGCCTCCAAGATTTTTCTTTCGTTTTCTTTAAGATTCTGTTTTTCCCACTTATTTATCTCTACCCACAAATATTCCATGAACTCTTTTTTCTCACGGTCAATATCATAAGAATTATAAATGGCAAGATGATCCATTTCTACTTGTTTAGAAATTTCATCATAGCCAGCTTCTCGTCTCAGCTGGATTGCATTTTTTTTAACTTTGGCAATAAACCAATTTTTTGTTATAACACTAAAATAAGAAAAAGCTTTGGAACCCTTTGTGGGATCGAAGTTGCTCAAAATTGTCACGAGATGCATTTCGCACTCGCTTTTCAAATTTTCAATATTCGGGAGGTTTGTGAATTTATAAGTAAAAACGATCTTGTTGATCATTTCTACAAAAACGGGCTGAATTATACCTTTATAAAGTTCATTGCGATGCTTATTATCGGTAGCAGAAATATACTCAAGAATCACATTTTCATGAAATTTTGTAAAATAATTATTCTTCTTGCGCTTCTTCTTGCTCATATTTTTCCTGTAATTCGAACGACGCGCGTTCTAGTTGTTCTATTAAATCAGGCTGTGTGAACGAATGAAGGCCCTCATATTTTGTCAGAAACTCTTTCAAGGTACTTAGATGTTCTATAAGACCATTTAAAGTTTCATCTCCATGAAAAACGGGCATCTCGTATATCGTCTTTAAGTGTTCATTAAACGAATCCAATCGTGTAAAAATCTCAGCCGACTCTTCTGAGATGACAAAAACTTTTACAATGTTGCGTCTAATATACGATATTAAAAATACATTCAAAAGAACAGAACCACTTAATATCGCAGCCACTATTATTAGTATTAACCATTCACTCATCACTTTTATATTCCCTTTTCGTAAGTTTTTCTTGTTCCGCTCTTAGTTCTTGTGTTGCCTCTTCAATTGTTTCCTTCACAACGCTTCCAACCTTGTTTTTCTTGCCAAAATCAGTAGTTTTTTTACTTAAAAAAATTGCAGAAGGTCTGCGCACCACATCACTGGATGAGTCACAAAGTTGGCAAATTTGAACGATTTCTTTTAAAGAATGTCGAACTTCAAATTCTCCTTCGCATTTTTTGCAATAATAAACATACTTTGGCATTATGCTTGCTCTTGAGTTGCTTCCGTTTTTTCTGATATATCAAGAACGGGAGGGTTTTCAACTACAAGACCATCGTCCGTTTCAACTACTTCAAAATCCTGAAGTAGCTGAGTTATATCCATTTGCTCCATAATTCCTTTTTGAAGGGCTAACATTATTGCCCCAATTGCTTGATTTGATAATTTCATTTTTTCTCCTCTGGAAATACTTCAATGCATAAAACATTTATGTCATTGATTAAAACGTAACTTCCGTTGATTAAATTAAATTTTGTAAATTGTCCTTGACTAATGGTAGATGTAATAATTCCATCAAACGTTCGTTTGGTTCCATCTTTAAAATGAATAATTTGTGTTACAATTTCTCCAACATCCTTTACAGAAGATTGTAAATCAATTTTGTTATTATATGCCGGCATTAATCCCCCTTCATAAGTCTATAACTGTCTTCATCAAAATGCTGTGTTGAAAATTCAAACAACTCTGTATCTTCCAATGCAATCATTTGATGTCGTAATCCTGTATAAACATGAAAATTATCACCAGGCTCTAAAATAATTTCTTGTGCATATCTATAATCGTCATCGGTTGAATATTTAACCAAAATTTTTCCTGACTGAACATAAAACACTTCATCTTTAATTTTATGATAATGCCAAGAACAACGCTTACCTTTTACAAAATATAAAAGCTTCCCACAATATTGTTTACAATTAACAATCCATTTTTCAAACCCCCAGCCCTTTGAAACAAATTTAATTGGCATAAAAGTCAGCATCTTTTGTTCCTTTATCATCTACATAAATGTCGCCGTTTGGTTTTCCCATAAATAAGTCGTGATATCTAACTTTCCAATTATTAAGTTGTTCTTTGGTAAAATTATAAAATAACTTATATGCTTCTAAAACATTATTATTAGTGCGGCCCATCCCGCGCGCTGTAAAATATATAATCATATGACCCTTATCATATAATTTATTATTTTTTTCAATTCTATCATGGAAAGGTTTGGCATTATCATAATCCCCATTAGAATTATTACAAATGGTGCCATCTATATCGAATACATAAATCATAATTAATAATTGGCATACCAGGGAGCATCAATCATTGAATAAACAGCTAATAGTTGTTCAATTCCTTTATCGAGGCCGTAACGACATTCAAAACCTGTATTATAAAGTTTTTCACTACTGATAATATAATTTCGCTGATCTGGATCTGTAGTAAAATCAGCTTTTATAATTTCTAGCGGAACATACTTTTGGATTTGTTCCGCCAATTGTAACTTATTCATATTAAGAGAATCATTTCCTACATTAAACGTTTCTCCCTTGAAATCCCCCCAGTTATCAATAGCATATTTGAAAACTCTACAAATATCCCAAATGTGAACATAGTTTCTCATAAACTCGCATTCATAAAGAACAATTAGTTTGTCTTTAAGCGCCTTAAGAACAAAATTATTAACCAATAAATCTGTTCGAGGTCTTGATGAAGGCCCGAAAACTGTTGCTAACCGGAAAGTACAACAATTAATTGCAGTGCGATATGCAACTTCTGCTGCAACTTTTGTTTTACCATAAAAAGAAATAGGACTCAAAGGAAACTCTTCTGTTATAATTGTTCCATCGATACTGGTGCCATATCCCGAGTTTGTACAGGGATATATAACACTCTGGGAGTTAGATTTATTAAGCGCGATCCACTCATTAACCTTAAAATTTATTTCCTCGGCCTCAATCGGTTTGCGTTCGCAAAGAGGAAATCCCACTAAAGCCGCAAGCGGTATAATTACATCACATTTATCTATGTGCTTTTGTAATTCATTTGTATTGCGCACATCCAATTTTTTAAAATTAAAGTTTTTATGACCCACATATCTCAATAGCGAAGTTTTGTCATACATTAAATTATCAACAGCATAAATTTGATGTTCTTCTAACAAGTGACCAATCAATTCACTTCCGATATATCCTGCGGCACCTGTAATCAATATCTTCATTTTAAATAACTCAATATTTTCGTAGTTGATACGTTCCCTATTCTATCAAAAAACTTAAGGTTTTTACAATATTCTTTACCTACTACATCACCATTTTTCCAATCAGAACCAATAACTAAGAAATCTGGACTATATTCTCTTATTAGTTCTTCTAATTCGCGTCGACTACCGAAGACAACGACTTTATCAACATAACGAATAGATTTTAATATTTCTATCCTATCTTCAAGAGTATTGAATGGCCTTGACGCTCCTTTGTCTTTTTTAACCTTTTCATCATTATCAATACCAACCATCAATTCACGTCCTAATGATTTGGCATATTTTAACATTTCAATATGACCTCTGTGCAAGACATCAAAACATCCATTTGTCCAAACTTTTACCATTTGATTTTACCAGTAACAATATCTTTTAACATTAACCAGTCACATACTTTAGCTTTAATCGGATTAGACCACGCAGCAGGCGTATTCTTTTCAAATAAAAAATGACCTAACCAAGCAAATGGATAAACAAGAAATGGAGCAGCCAAAACAAATAACCATTTTTGAGAAATCACGCAATACACAACAAAAATAAAAGAGACAATATTTCCCACAACATGAAAACGACGACAACTTGTGTTTTGATGTAATGCCAAATAATTTTTATAATATTCGTTAATTTTCATTAATAGTAACAACCCCTTTTCTTTGAACAACTTGTGTTGCACATTCGTTTGCAAACTTAATAGATTTCTCAATATTTTTGGTTGTTAAGTATTTAACAACCAAACCAGCCAAAAAAGAATCTCCTGCGCCAGTCATATCTTTAACATCAACTTTTTTTACTGGGGATCTTTTATCTTTGTAACGACAACCTTTGTTTCCAAGGGTAACAATAAGGTTTTCATATAAAACATCATCAATAGCGGGATAAAAATATTTAGAAGTGTTATATTCAATTTCATTAATTTTGATAAAATTACAATTCTTGTTCCACTCGCCCAATGGCTTTTTAGTATCCATAAAAACTAAGTTGTGGTTAGAGCAAATAAATTCTATGTCTTCTTTGCTTAAAAATCCTTTATCATAATCAGAAATAACAATAGCTTCATATTCCGATATTTGATTTAGTTGAGCCGGGTTTATTCTTTTAACTCTTTCTTCATTGGTATCAACTCTCACAAACATATGATTTGTCTTTTCGTCAACATATCTGGTTTTAACGACTTTTTCTTTATTTGTAAGAATATCACACTCCATCCCTAGAGACAAAATATTTGAATATACGTTTTTAGACATACCTCCATTTTTAATAGTTTTAGTTGGAATTAAAACTGGAACAGGAGCATCGGGACACAATCTTTCAGATCGTCCATAAACGTAACAATCCATGCAGCTATCTCCAATTACTAGTGCTTTTTTCTTTAACATAATATTCAACCGCTTTTTTTATTCCATCATCCAAGGAGGTCCAATCCATATTAGGGATATATTTTTTTACTTTCTCGACATTAAGCCGTTTTTCCCTAACACCCACATATTTGCTTATATCATAAGATATTTTATCATGCTCATACTCAAAAATGTAACAAAGTTTTTGAGCAAAATCTCTTATGGAATAATCTTGTCCAGACCCAATATTAAAAATTTTGTTATCTACATTTAACAATTTTATCATTGCATCGACAGCATCGTCTATATAAACCAACTCGCGTCTTTGGAAACCATCACCCCATAACTCTACTTTAGCATTGTGATATTTTCCCGCATATATTTTTTTTATCAAATCAAAAATAAAATGAGTATCATTAATATCAAAATTGGGGCCATACAAAGTGGAAGGTATAAAATATGACCATTTTAACCCATATTGTTTTTGATATGCTTTCAATCCCACTAACAACATTCTCTTGGTCATGGCATAAGTATAAAGTCCTTCTTCTGGTTCGCCCAAAAGATAATTGTTTTCACACAAACCGTCATCCATCAAATGGGCATCAACTGCATAAGAACAGCTTGTCCCCATACAAATAATTTTAGCCTGCGGCTGATGCTTGCACCAATATTTTAAAATATTAGAATTAATTATTTGGTTTACTTCCCATTGTTCACCAGAATGAGTAAGACAATAATCTCCCGCTTTAGCAAGCGCCGCCAAATGAAAAATGTAATCAAATTTTTGATCATCAAAAACGTTTAAATTTTCTATTTCCAATAGATTGGCTTGTGTGGTATTAGAAATATGAACATCAAACCCAAGATCCCTCAATCGTGGTACTAAATGTTTTCCTAAATATCCAGTTGCGCCCGTCACTAATACGGTATGTGTCATAGGTTCACTTTCTAAGAACTGTTTTTAAACAAAAATTCATATGAAACTGCCTGCTCCTGAACCAACATCTAAAATTTTTTTCGCTTTAGGGAAAAATAATTTAATAATCTTCGCAATACATTCATGCATTTCATGAAGTTCAGAATTTATATCAAAATGAAGCCCATCACCAGCTCGATAACCAGGAACAATAGTTGATTCGTTGGTGGTAATCCCCAAATTGCTTATACAAGCTTGTTTAATTTTCATTTTGAATAACCTTTATTGTGGGGAACGGAATTATAAATTTTGTTCCTTTTTGAATTGTATCTTGATTTTTGTTTATAATTTCATCTGTAAAATTATGAGACAAGAGCAAATAATAGTCGGGCAAATCTTGTTTAGACTCTAAAGTTATTGGAATATGAGATTGCGGCAAATAATGCCCTAGCTTCATTTCATTAACCTCAACAGCCTTATCTATTAAATCATTTGCTATGCCAAAATAATTTAAAAGTGTGTTACCTTTTGCGGGAGCACCGTAAGCGTATATTGTTTTATTGATACCCTTTAATTCTTTCAAATAATTTTTAAGAGCATGTCGTTGATTCTTAATTTTGTTTCCAAATTCAATAAAACTGTTTAAAGTATATTTTTCATCCTTTTGACAGACCTCTTTAAAACGTTCTGTTTTCTTGTTCAACGAACTATGACTGTGACAAATCTTAGCAATGATCGAGCCACTATGAATTTCGGACTCATTGGCATCAAATATCTCTAATCCATATGGTTTTAAGAGGTTTGTTAAACTTCGCAATGTATAATAACAAAGATGCTCGTGATAGATCGTATCAAAATTCAAATTATCCACCATTTTGCCCGCATACATAAACTGAACAATAAACACTCCATCACCCTGAAGACATTTTTTAATACCCTTAACAACGCTGTGCAGTTCCTCCAAATGAAAGAAAACACCAGCAGCATTAATTAATTTAACACAATTTTTGCCTATATACCGTTCAACAGTATTTTCATTAAAAAATTCATTCACCACTGGAACATTGTTGTTTTCAGAAATTTTAGCAATAGGAATGGCCGACTCCACATTTAAAACGCTATTAATTCCAAGTTTCTTGTATTGTAAAAGTTGAGTGCCATCATTGCCCCCAATATCCACAACCAAATCGCCATCTTTAAGATTAAATTGTTTACTATTTTCTTTTGCCAAATCAAAGAAATGTTTTTGTAATGTTTTGGTGGTTCCTGAAACATACTTATGATCCAAAAACATTGTTTCTTTCGGAACAGTATGATCAATCTGTAAAAGTTCACAAACTTTACAGTATTTTAAGTGAAGAGGATAAAACTTTTCTTTTCCGCACTGCTCCTTGGTTAAAAAATCATTACACCAAGGCTGATCTCCTAAATCTAAAATTGAAACAAAATTTTGTTCACCACAACTTCTACACTTCATTTTACCAACCCACTTTCCAGTCTTCAAAATTAACAACCAAACAATCTGCCTTATAATCTTTATGGGCTTATGCCCACGCTAAGTAATTTGTCTCTTAAACTACCGAACTTTCCCGAGGTGCCTTTTGCATGGGCGTGATAAATCCCCCAATCACCTTCGCCGCTGCAATATTCTTGTGGAAGTACAAAAAATGTCGCTTCAAATTCTGGATGTTTTTTAAAAATTTCATTCCATTCGGTTTGAGGAAAGCCGGGTCGCCTTTCTTCTTTAGTTTTCTTTGACTCAATATCCTTAAACCAAAAATTAACCATCTTTAAAGTTTTCTCCGAACACTTGATTCCCATAACTCCAGTACATATGTGTTCCGACATTCCCCTGTTCGGATCATATTGAAATACAAAATCGTTATCAACAAGATTATCTGCGATAGTTTTAGAAAAAGTTTTGTTATTTTTGTTAAAAACACAATCAACATCTAACCATACAATATTCTTACCCATATTTTCTTCTACTATATCCGGTAATGTTCTCCACCTTTCTACCATCAAATCCCTATACGATTCTTTCCACGCCTCACCCATCTCCAAACCTTTATCTGGAATTTCTTCCTTGTATGTGTATGGCACTAGTTCAATATCATCTATGTCCTCACAGCTTTTTTCGAGTAAATTGAAGTAGTCTCTCACATTTTCAGTAAACCAAACATAAACTTTCATTTATTCTCTCCTTAATTCATCGATTAAATCTGCATATCTTCTACCCTCATCTTCTGGCCATCTTGTCTGTTTCCAGTCAGGGCATTGTCCACAAAATTTATGACAAGAAAAATTATTAAGTATATGAGCCTCTCTTAATTCTTCCATAAATTTTCCTCGCCAAGCTTCTTTAATTGTAGTTTTTTTAAAATCTGCAAAAGTTGATCCGTATTTCCAATCAGTAGGGCAAAATGATAGATAACCCCTTGGGTCCAAGGTCAATCTCTCCCAAGGATATAAGCAGGGATATCTTTGTTCGCCTTTATGTTCGTGATTCATCTTATTTGCAATGTTAACAATAGCACCAGCGGCTGAATGAAGTCTTCTTATAACAACATATGTCGCGCCTTGTTCTTTCCAATAAGTTTCAAATGCTTTTGCTTCATCAGTATTTTCAGGTTGTTCTACAAAACTAACAATTACTTTAGTATCAAGATTATCCCGTCTAACCCAATCAATTAATCTTAATACATTTTCTCGTGTCTTGTCTAAGTTTCCGCCGACCCTTATCTTTGAATATGTTTCAAGCAAAAATGCATCAAGACTAATATCTATCATATGAATACCAGCATCAAGAAGTTGACGAGTTTTCTTTTCTCTCATTATAGTGCCATTGGTTGTTAAACATACAAAAGTATCTGAATTATCTACTGCATATTTTATCATTTTATATCCTTCTGGGTGGATTAGCGGCTCTCCATTACTTGTATAACGAATATATTTACAATAACCTTCCGATTCATCTCTCACTTCATGAACCATCTTCTCATTAAGTTCCACAGGAAGATGCCTATTATCAAAATAACTAGACTTCTTAAACGCCGGATGAGGGCAATGAGTACAAGCCAAATTACATATCTCTGTGATATCGATTATTAATTGAGATGGAAATTGAGAAAATAATCCATCTCTAAAAGTATATTTTTGAAAATCATTCATCACAATATTAGTTCCCTATATATTCCATAGATTTTTCTCCACAATTAAACAATAAATCTAAAATACTCACCTTGTGAACAAAGGTGCCATATAGTTGGGGATATTCAGGATAATGATTGTAGTCCATCCACGTAACTTTAATATTAGCGTTGTCAAACTTATCTTTCATAAGATAATCTTTTGCGGCTGGACCTGAAATATATTCTGTAGCATTGGCTTGTTGGCATATATCTACGAGCCTCTCGGTTTTTTTTTGCTCCGACAAATCATAATTATGCGAAAATACTATTTTAGTTTCAATATCTAAATAATTGCATATAGCCTTAATAAAGTGATAATTAATTTCTGATATATTTTTGTGACCTACAGCCGTTTCATATAAATGTTCTACCAGCGGAAAAACATCCTTAAAGTGAGAAGAGGTTGCATAAAATTGTTTCAAAAGGTTGAGGTGTTTTACGGTCCACTTTGTATTGCAAATTATGGTTTCCCTTATTTTTTGATGATATCTACCTTTTACCTTAACTGGTATTGTTAACCATTTCAACCCATCAACCCCTTTAATTTGATTTCGATTTCTCCAATCTCTTCTGGTATATTGTACATCATCATAGAGGACGTACAAATCAACCGAGCGAATCATATCAAAATAACTTCCAAGGTATATAATTAGATTGGTTGATGGCAACCTTCATCTCACCAACTTACTTCCCAGTCTTCAAAATCTGCGGCCAAGCAATCAATCTTGTAATCTTTGCGTCCGCCTGCAATTTCCTGAATTTTATTTTTTGCTGTATTTCTAATTCCATTTAATCCATGAGTAAGTTCAAGGTCATTACCATCTTTAATACCCTTGCGATAATTCGATTCGTTGTGCCAAATGTGAAGATTCATTTGAGATAAAACAACAATTGCGCGGATTATCTCAGCATTAATTGAGGCCGGACTCTCATCTAAACATAATTGAACATCATGAACAATATCCTTTATTTCTTGTGAATATTCTTCTTTGTGTTCGGGGATAAACACTTCTTTTAGTTGAGCGATGGATAGCCGATCAATCAATTCTGATAATGTGGGTAAATATTTTCTACTCATAACCTTCCCAACTTTGACCACTCTTAACTACATCCACAAATTTATCAGTGGTATAATTCATCGCTCTACGATATGCCCTTTCCACAATGGGTTCATACTTGTCCCAATTGTTTTTGGCATCCTCAATAATTAGTTCCAACTCTTTGTGAGTGTCAAAATATAAGAACTCCTTCTCAGGCTCATAATAAAGCTCCGCTAAATTCCACGGATCTCTTTTAACAACATTTAGTGTTTTAGAAATTGCCCCCTCATGCATCCTAGTTTTAAACTGTGGTCTTATATTTTGTTTTCCGACTTCTCCATGTGCTTTGTTTTGTTCCCAAGAATTATAGGTTTGAATAGCATTAATATGGCGCTCAACATCATATAAAAGATTATAAGATACTGAAACTCTGCTTTGTGCCACAAAATCAATTTTTTCTTGAAATGGTACATTGACCGTAGTTGCGTAAGGTAAACAATTTATCGTCATTTGATTAATATGATGTGTCATGGTAAGATAGAGATAATTAAATTTTGACATACTCTTAAGGCAATCAACATGATCTTGTCCGTGTATTCCACCATGATAAATTACGTCATATATTTTTTCTTGATTCTTTGGAATAATGTTTTTATTAAAAGGATAAAATATGCTTTTATATTTTTCATGTCCATACATGGAATTCATCCATTCTGCTGTATAGGGACAAATTGTATAAACCTCATTAAATCTCTGATCATATTGAAACGCATTCAAGCCAAAATGATCTTTAAGCGACGAAAACTCACAAGGGGACCAATTATTAAATAATATTTTTCTTTTATAAGCCTCGGTACTATCGTGAAAAGATTTTTCTTGAGTAGTATCATACCCACACATTAAAACGGTTTCGCCATCGTCATCATTAAACTCTTTCAAATTCCAATGAAGTGCGTTGGTGTCTGGTATTTCACCAGAAAATTTTTCTAATATAAGCATTATACTCTCGTTTTTTACCTAGCGATTCAAAAACATATGTGTTGAGTGGTTTTATCAACTTGCTCTTTAATCCATTTGTAGGTTTTTTCCATTCCTTCTCGTAAAATTTGAGAATAATCCCATCCAAGTTTTTCACGAATCAACGCATTGTCAGAATTTCTTCCTCTTACGCCAAGTGGCCCTTCAATATTTTTAATTGTAAGGTTCTTGTCTGAAATATGAATTGCCATTTTTGCAAAATCTTGAATTGTAATCATTTCCTCAGATCCAATGTTAACTGGACCTGCAAAATCAGAGTCCATTAAACAGCGAGATGCTTCAATACACTCATCAATATAAAGAAATGAACGTGTTTGTCCACCATCGCCCCATACTTCAATGTGTGTTCCATCTTTTGCCTCTACTACTTTTCTACACATTGCAGCAGGGGCTTTCTCTCGACCGCCACACCATGTTCCTTCTGGACCAAAAATATTATGATATCTTGCAATGCGAACATTTAAGCCATAATTTCTGGCAAAAGCCAAATAAAGTCTTTCACTAAATAATTTTTCCCACCCATATTCTGAATCTGGGGCTGCTGGATATGCAGAATCTTCAGAACATTTTGGATTATCTGGATCCATTTGATTATATTCGGGATACATACACGCAGACGAAGAATAGAAAACCTTCTTTGCACTTTTCTTCACACATTGTTCAGCAACATTAAGATTTATCATGGCAGAATTGTGCATGATATCTGCGTCATGATCACCCGTAAAAACAAAACCTGCGCCTCCCATATCAGCAGCAAACTGATACACCTCATCAAATGAGTCATCTTGATCTGTTTCTCCATGTTGATTAGGAGCAAATAAAATATTGCTTACAAATAGTGGATCTCGCAAATCACCAACGATAAATTCATCAGCTACTTTTGTGATATCAAAAAATTCATGATATTTCAAGTCAACACCGCGAACCCAATGACCCTCTTCTTTTAATTTTTTCACCATTGCGCCGCCAATAAAGCCGCCAGCGCCACACACTAATATCTTTTTAGTCATTTATAACCTCATAATGAAATAAGTCTTCATAAATTTCCTGAACTTGAAGAATGGTTTCTTCGTAATCTATTATTATTACATCATAGCCAAATTTTGCCAATTGTGCTGCAAACAATAATTGTTGTGATTCTTCGATTATTGTAGTACCCCTTTTATATGTGATACCTTCAAACACCATTTCTCCACCAATATTTGTTCCAGCACCATCAAAAAATATGGGCTCTTCTTTATCATAATTTTCTGTAAAATCTTTTACTTGAAAATTAAGATGCTTTTCGTTTAAGCGATCTGTAGCCACACTAATATCTGCTGGCATATCTAAATCATCGGCATAAATTGCTAAAGCTCGATTATCACGCGGAAAACAAGGACCACCGTAACCAAATCCATAACCCAGATACTTATTACCAATCCTAGAATCAGAACCAATAGCTTCTAAGACTATTTTCGGGTCACCACCGGATTTTATAACAATATCACCTATCATATTGGCAAATGATATTTTTGTTGTTACAAAACAATTAAGGGAAATTTTACAAATTTCGGCCTCGGTCCTACTCATCCGATAAACTAGGGGTTCAGTAGCAGTATGATTTTCATAAATTTCTTGTAAAATATCACCTGCTTCCGGGGAACCCTCGCCTATAAGAACCATGTCAGGCTGGAGCTGATCTCTTAAAATTGTTCCTTGAGCGATGAACTCTGGATTATAACTGACAATGTAATTAAAATCTCGAAGTCTTTCCTGTACCGTGTCACAATAACCGGGCATCGTGGTGCAGCAAACAATAAGGTGTTTTGGCTTCTTTTGCACACCAAAACTTTTCACTTTTTCCACCAAGGTATCGATTTGGGAGTGATCATACCTTCCATTTTTAAGGGATGGTGTTGCAACAAGAACAAAAATAATATCCGAAAAATTTAAGGTTTTTTCCATACTAGTTGTAGCTTGAAAATTAACTGCTTTCATCAAACCCTGGTTTACTCCCTCTTCGAAAGAGTTGAACGTTTTATTGTTAAGAAGGGTAACGTATTCTCCTCTTATATCACACCCTAAAACATTATAGCCAGCTTTTTCAAGAGTTAGGCCAAAACACAAACCCAGCTTTCCTACACCCATTAAAGATATATTATTCACATTTTTTTCCTTTTTTTGCTTTTATCAATAAATGCCATCCGACTTCATCACACATTTCTTGAAATTGCGCAGGTGTCATATTTTTAAACTCACTTCTGATAACGTGTTTTTTTTCTATATAATTGGGAATATCAAATTTAAATATGTGATCTTTCTTCATGGACATTATTTCAAATTCACTTAGTAGATTTTCAACTTCCTTAAAGGTGTAAGTGAGAGCTTTGGGGCAATTTAATTGAGCCTCGGCATAATATTGAATAACTTCATCTGCTTTAGAGAAATCCACTTGTGGCATTTGATACATAAAATCAAAAAGCTTAAAACTGTATTTGGAATACACCATTAATCTAAACTCACCATCATCTTTTAAGACTTTGTTTATATTTTTAACAATGTTTTCTGGTGTTTCTGTATGGTGTATGACCCCAAATGAATAAACAAGATCAAACTTTTTATTAATTTTGTTTTGATTTAATAATTCTACTAAATTTTCCGAATTTCCACAAACGAAATTTGCATTTAAGCCAAATACCTCAAATCTTTTTTTACATATTTCTAAACTTTTTTCGGATAATTCTACAACAGTAAGGTTTGCACCATTTCTGGCAAAATTAATACTATCCGTACCAATCCCGCATCCAATTTCTAATACCTCTTTGCCTTTCCATTTTTCAAACTCTGCAAACTTTAAAATGTGGGGTTCCACAAAATATTTGCGCTCTTCAACCTCGTTGAAATATTCTAAAGTTCCAATTTTTTCCTCAGAATGTTTTATGTTGCAGGGTCGCTGATTCCAATAATCTTCAATCTCTTTAATCATGCTTAGTGTCCAATTTAAAAATGGGAATTTCCTTCATTTTATGTTTATTTTTAGTATTAAAGTTTTCGTATATCATCATAACTTCTTGTTGACGACCATCTAAGAGTTTAGATGAACCATTTTTAATATATTCCATTGCCCATTCCAATTCCTCATAAGAGGCACCAATCTGTTCTTCATCTGAACGTGTGTCTTCCCATAGACCATCTGTTGGAAGGGCGTCTAAAATTCTCTGCTCAACTCCAAGCTCTTTTGCCAATTTTCTAACTTGTGTTTTAGTGAGATCAGCAATGGGTGAAATATCTACCCCGCCGTCACCATATTTAGTAAAAAATCCCACCCCAAAATCTTCCACCTTATTGCCGGTTCCGACAACAACACCACCAGTATTTGCAGCAATTTGATAAAGACTCACCATGCGAAGTCGGGATTTACTGTTTGCAAACCCTAAATCATGTTCATATTTTTGCATTGCCTCATTAAAAGCTTCAAAAATAGAGTCCAAACAAATTACATCAGTTTTAACATTCTCATATTTTTCACTCAACCACTCAAGATGTAAGTTGGATAAGCTGGTATTTGCATCTTGAGAGCGTAGAGGCATGTTAATTGCAATCGTCGGAATCCCAGTTCTCGCACAAAGTGTCGAAGTAACAGCAGAATCTATTCCACCCGAAACTCCAATGACAAATGCTTTTAATTTATTTTGTTGAATGTACTCTTTGAGCCATTGAGAAATTTTATCTTCTAGTTTCATATTATACTCCATTGGGGGGGATAAAAGCCGCGAGACACTCGGCCATCATCGGGGATGCTGTAGTTTTGTGGTGCAGTTACAATTTTTTCGGGATTATCATTAAGAAAAGCAGCCCACCATCCGAAAGAAGTCATATGAGAAGTGATATTGTGATCACATTGTCTCATAATTTCAAAATCGACCAGATCGGTGTTGCCTTCTGAATAATATATATTATCTCCCTGGAAATTGTCCTTACACCAGTCGATATCTGATTGGTTGTGTTTATCCCCCAATCTACTCCCTCCCGAAAATACTAAAAATTTAACATTCTTGCCACTAAACTGTTCCAATGCACGAAAAAAATATTTCCCAAAATTACTCTCCTTGGTCAAAATATCCCCCTCACCAAAGAAGTTCATGAATTCAGGATGAGTTCCATCACAACTATCCCCTCTGCGCATGTGAACACTTACAATTTCTGCGGTTGAATCACCCATATTGCGAATATTATTAATATAATTTTTTGCTAGTTCTTTAATATAATTTTTTAGAGTTAATTCCTTGGAAATCTGTTTTTCATATTTTGAAAAATATTGATAATTCTGAAAAAATCCATATAAATCAGTATAATCAGACACATTGAACACCTCAGAATAAAATCGGGCGTGATCAAGTTCCTGAAATCTATATTTGATTTTAGAATAATCTACCGGATCCAAATAATCACATTCTAGATTAAAATGCCTTAAATAGCATTTTTGATTTTGCCAGATCATAGTTTCAGGATCAGGTATTTTCACCGATAATCCTCTTTCCAAAGCAACGGACTTCAGCACGGCATATTGAAAAAGCTGGTTTCCAAGTCTTCCATATCTTCCTAGTTGAGTAAATGTAATCATGTGTTTTTTAAAACAAATAATGGTTGATATGGTGTTCCATTTGTTCCATTGATGTTGTTATTAAAAGAATCATCAAAAATACCAAAATTTTCTATAATTTCCCAATCACTTAAAAGCTTTGGTATTCGCTTTTTTCCATAAATTCTGTGAGCATTAAAAATAAGTTTGTCTACGCCAACGGGAACCGCCAAATATAAAAGAGCGTCTTTATTCAAAAGCTCTTTTGTTTTTTTCATCGCCTCAATATCTCCACTTGGATTTAGAGGATCCCCGTATCTACCTAATCCATCGTGTTCATATGAAGAAATAGATAAACAAGCGTCAAACTTTTCTTCGCCTACTTCATGTGGTTGTATGTATTCTATCTTTTCGTGGAATGCTTCTCGTTTAGAATATTCGATTACAGTACACCTTTTAGCTCCGTTAGCGATTGCTATAGCCTCATACCAAGGATTGGCTGAACCCATTATGCACACATTCTTATCGCGTATTGGATATTTTCCCAAAGCATCATAAAGCCAGGTGTCAGTAGGCCCATAATAGTGTTGTTCTTTCTTGCCGGCTTTTTCTAAATATTGAGAAAAGACTTCTTGTGTAAAATTGGCATTAATTTGACTCTGTATTTCATCACTACAATCGTTAGCATATTTGTATTCAATTGTAATCTGGCCATCCATATTAAAATCATTAAACATGGGGTATGGAATATTTCTAATAGCTTCTGTCATTTTACCACCTTCACATTTTTAAACAATTCAAATTCTGTTAAATCCCTATAAGGAGGATCTTCTACAAGATCTGGCATATATTTTGGATAATTCTGCATTAATGTTAAGCCGCGTGCGCCTTGTTCCGGGGTCATATACATATTCCACCCTTCTTCACTAATCATATCTTCGTGGTATTTTAAACCAGCTGTTCGCCCTTCATATCTTTTAGATTTAAACCATTCTACCGCTTTTGGATTATCGCATAATATCATACCACCCTTACCAATTTTAAGGTGTTTTTTGATGTGAAAGGATAAGCACATAAATGTTCCTGGTATATACATGTCTGATGTTAATCTTTTGGCGGCATCATAAATTGGAAATGGTTTGAGTTGGTATATTCCACCCCATTTTATATCTTCGAAAGCAAGCAGACCCCCAGCTTGCCTAATTGATTGGGGAGGTGACAAGTATGTTCTTTTAGGGATTACCACTTCTTTACCCTCTACATTATTCCACTTGCAAGCCAAAAATAGAGCATTGGTACAACTGTTTATGGAAATAGCGTAAGGCGCACCAGTATAGTGAGCCATTTCTTCCTCAAACATTTGAACAATTTTATATGGATTATGAAGCATTGGTTGGTACAAACTTTCCTTTTTCTGGTAAAAGAAATTTAATAAATTTTTGTTCTAAATCTGTTAGATGTTTGGTGTAAGTCCTGTCTGAAACTGAAAAACAAGACTTGTGTTCCACAAACTCAGTTGCGTCCTTTACAATTAAAATATCATGTTCAGAAGAATTAACATGTTCTTCAAATTGTTTTAGATAATCACACATTTTATGATATTTTTCCTCCACAGATACAGGGGAAAATTGAGTTCCTACCTTCTCGGTTACGTCTTTCGTCGGAGATCCGGCATAAATATGATTGCTTTCCATATTGCGCGTAACCACAGAACCGACCAAAGCCATTGATTTATCAGCTGCCTTAATCGGAGATACAATACAATGGCCTACGAACCATACATCATTACCGATCTCTAAGGGAGAGTCTGCTAAAAAGCGGCACCCTTCTAGGGTGTCTCCATACTTTATATGACTCCACAGTTGAGAGTGTGCGCCTATTCCACAATTATTACCGATTGTTGCCCCTCCAATTGTATCAATAATGCAATATTGCCCAACCCAAACATTGTGTCCTATACGGCACGGTTTATAGCCGTGAATATTGGTGTGGTGATGGATTTTAACATAATCACCAATCTTAACATCGTCAGCAATTATTTGAACATCGTGACCAATATAAGTATTGTCTCCAATTTCAACATTTTCGGCTTTTCCGTGCGAGCCCCGAATAACAGCAGACGACTCAATGACAACATTTTTCCCTAATTTTAAATTTTTTACATATATGTTACTCACGGTTTTACCTCTAAAGGATGAATACAGTTTTTATACATATTGGGGTGAGGTTGATTCAGCCAATATGCCCTTAAATATCCCCTTGTTATGCTCAGACCAAGGGATTTGTGTAAAGTGGTGCCAATGTCCAAGTATGTATTGTTAGGAAATTCCTTATAGAGTTCGTAAATTAATACCTCAGACAAAGATGCAGCCGAAAAAAGAAACAAGTGATCAGATATATCGTTGGTAGCAATATATTCTTTAATCTCATCAATAAGATGTAAATCATTTACAAAACAGTTATACCCCACTTTAAAAGATTTTTTAACATTTAAGCCACTCTTTTCTATATCAGCTTTTTCATTGGCTATTAATATGATATCATCTCGTTTTTGCATTTCAGGAAACATATAAGTCATAAAATGAACATAATTAGCATTAAGAAATTGATTGGCCCACACCACATGCTTGTCATCACCCTCACCATAAAGCTCTAACAGACTTCGCACTCTTTCTTGGGAGACACAACAAGGACATGATAATCCTTTAAAATAATTTTCTTTTTTAAATTGTAAAGATTCCAACAACAACTGGCGACTACGTTGATGCTTGGTAGGATCGAAAACTTTATAATCTTCTTCAGGGTAAGGAGTTTGGTTTATTAACTCATCGCCTCTTTTTACAACATTCTCACTAAGCTCTACATACAAATTTTGTAAGATATCAAGCTCGCCATCAGAAAACCTAACAAATGCGAAATTTTCTTTTCGTTTTAACTTTCCCCAAAAAAATAAAAAGTAAGTAAAAAAGTTTCTTTGCATGGTTGTTCAATTATAACACACCACTCAGGATGTTATAAATTTTTTGTGATGATTTACCATCACCATAAGGACAGCTTAAATCAGATTGAGGTTTTGGCTCTGCTTTAATTTTATTAAAAATACTCTTTAAATCGCCTGGTTCAGGGCAAAGCGTAGACCATATTCCAACACCGGCTGTTCTTTCGGTTTTATGCCGACAAACAATGGATTTTTTATTTAAGAAACAAGATTCTTCTTGAAGACCTCCACTGTCTGTAATAATAAAACGACAATTCTTAAGTTTTTGTATTAACTCTTTGTGTGGAAGCGGAGGAATAACCTGCACCATTTTTAATCTGTGAATGTGAGATTGGACATTAGGATTGGGGTGAGACAAAAGAGTGAACTTCAAATCAGGATTGGCGTCAGCTAATGATTCAAATTCGTCAAACCACTCAGGAATAATCTGGTGATTTTCTCGACGATGCATTGTTATTAAAACCTCATTATTGTAAGATGGTGTGAGATAGATAAGATTATCCAAAACAGTGTTTCCCACAACATGTATTGTTCCACGAACTCGTTCATTTAGTAAATGTTGCTTATCTAATTCCGTAGGACATAAATGTATATCTGCAATTCGAGAAACCAATTGCCTATTCATTTCTTCTGGGTATGGATTTTCAAAATCATAGGTTCGCAGTCCCGCTTCCAAATGAATAACTTTTATTTTTCTGTGAAAAGCTGCTAACGCCAAGGCTAAAACAGAAGTAGTGTCTCCTTGAATCATAATGAAATCAAGATCGTCTAAACACTCCAGATTCATCAACGATGAAACAACTGAGTCTAATCGATTTAGTCCATCAGTTATTTGAAGACGAACTACTTCATAATCCACATTATCAATTAAATGTTCGTGCTGTCCAGTGAAAATAATTTTAAAAGGAATGTTTCCTTCAAATTTTTTAATAATTGGTTTTAATTTTAAGAATTCGGGGCGTGTACCGAAAGCAATCCCAAGCATTTTAACCTCTTATGGTTTTCCAGCCATTATCAATAGCGTTCTTTACACAAGCATTTCGTTGTTTATAAAAAACCTCATGATTGCGGGCTGCTGAAGTTGCTTTGGAGTCTACCCCCAATTCATAACCCTTTAGAGAACTATGGACTTCAGGATTAGCAATAGGATGCGGAGGACAATATGTCTTTATGTTGCCATATTTTTGTGACAAATAGGAAAACTGGATATCCTCTCCGTTTTCCCAGGTAAAGGGGCGCTCTTTCCACAAGTATTGGAGCCATTCGGTTTTAAAGAACCACGCATGACCCACCAAGTCCACCTCTACAATTTCTTCATTTTGAGAAGACCATCCATAGCGGTCGTGTCCAAAATATTTATCATCCTTAAGAATAACACCTGCGCCTCCAAGAATACCTTCATGAGTTTTCATTGTTTGCAAGCAATTTTCTAACCATCGGTTGCCAGGAATGGTATCGTCATCAAACATTGCGATATATTTCGTTCTGGAGAGTAAAGCTCCCGCAAATCTTCCATAAAATTTCCAATTATAGTCATTACAAAATACTTTGTCTACTCCAAATCCTCTGAAATCAATATTTTCATTATCTTCATGGTGATTTACCCACAACCAAATTTCTTTTGGCTGAATTGTTTGTTCCCTAATAGCTCGAATCTGAGATTCTAAATATTCAGGCCGCCGATAACAATTCAAAATAACAGTAATATCTTTACTTTTTGATTGTGATTTACGAATTGATGATTTGTTTAAAACTTCCTCGAATAATTTAATCGCACTCTTTTGTTTCTCGCGAATTATATTAATTAATTCTATGCCATCTAACTCCCACCAATCCTCTGAGGATGCGCCCAATAACTTGGCCTTTGTCATTACCTTACAATTCAGCATTTTTGCTTCAACAACAAGGCGACACAAGGACTCTAAAACTGTGGGAATAAAAACCAAAGTTTCGTAGTTGTTTAAAGTATGCAAAAATTCTTTTTCATCAGAAGAACTAATGAGATCAAATGAAATATTATTTTGCTTACAAAATTGAACAGCCTCGCGAGTGCCTTTGGTGGGATTTTGTGAGTTTACAACGCACACCTTTTTTTGTTTTTTGGACTCAGAAATACTTGCAATAAGATCTAATTTTTCTTGAGACCATAAACTGCACCCAATACTTTCCACATTAGAAATCTTTAAATTATTGCGAACACTGTCTGCTTGACTGTTGCTCAAGCAAATCACACATTGAGAATTTTTATAAAACTCTCTATTAACGATTTGATTTTCAGGAACTATAAAATTTGGAAATTTTGAAGGATCTCTGGTTTTAAGATATTTGTGGTCATGCTCATAAATAATATAATGTTTATCATATAAGCTCTTTTTAGATTCTTCAGAGAGCCCCACAAAATTACTGATAATAAATTTTTTATCTTTATTCTGTTCTATGAATGAAGGAGAAGCATCGCGAGAATAAACTTCTTCTATAACAAACCCGTGTTCTCTTAAGGAAGAAAGCAGAACAGAATCATTATTTTCTGCTCCTCCCTTATTGTCTAAATCGGATTTATAAAAATCAGAAACAAAAACACACTTTATGTTAACTGCACTTCGTTTACTGCTGAGTCCCATTCTTTTTCCTCATCAGAGGGTTGATATACTTCATCACAAAACTTTTGATATTGTTTAGATTCTTCAAAATTCTCAACAACCCATTTTTGCAATTTCTTTGCTTGAGATTTTGCACCACCATAATCCTTCTGAAGAAGTCTCATGCTTTTCTTAAAATTCCATTCTTTGGGATAACACCACATTGAATCTTTTTGAATAACGCCTTCCCAATGAGCTGAATCCTGAATTGGTTTAATATCATAAGCAACGTCTGCAAACATTGCTTTATTCTTAACTTTGCCTTTCTTGTCTTTAACTGGCATGTGAAGGAAATCAACTTGGCCACCCCAATTTGGTGCAATAATGGGTAAAGCATTATAAGCTGCCTCGAAAAGCGGTAAACCAAAACCTTCACCGTGAGACGCACTTATCATCACTTTTACTTTCGGATGTTGATAAAGAGCTGTCATTTCTTGTTCGTTCATATCACCATGCAAGAGATAAATCTCACATTTTCGATCTTTATACTCTTGAAGTAATTGTTTAAGACGATTGGCCGTAAACTCTCTATCGCGTAAACAATTTTTAGCCTGAGAGGTTTTAACAATTAAGCCGACTTCCTGCTCATAAAATTCTTCAACAAACCACTTAATTGTATTTTCAAGATTTTTACGCACAATCCAAGTTCCTACTGTCAGAAAATTGAAATCATATTTTAATTCTAAATTAATGTTTGCTGGTTTAATATCTTTAACCGGATATCCCACTACTTCAACTGGACATATAACTTTTGCTATAAAATCTTCATCAGTCTCGTTATTGTGCGCAGGATATTCTGTTTTATCAAAACCATATTTGGCATGTTCAGATACAACTATAATCTTATCCATGTTCATAGATTTTTCAACCCATTGAGGTGCGATTTTTGTAGTTTCAACACCAGCAGTTACACCAATGTTGATAGAAGCCATTGGCTCAAACTCGTTTGGAACTGTAACTTGGAGAGATATATCAAATTTCCCTCCTTGTTGAGCATATTGAATTGTTTTGCCTAATAAAAAATCTAACCATCGGCGTTCTTCTGAGTCTTCAGAAATCCAACTAGTTTGACCCCAATTTATATTAATAAAATAAACATCAAACAAATCTGGGCGACTGCGCAATGAACGAAGTACAAATCGGGTATGTTCGCCATAACCACTTTGACTCAATGCCGGACCTTTAACAATAACTTTTTTCATACTGCTCGCAACTCCCAACTTTGATGATTTTTTCGCGTTTTCCATGACCCATGATTTTCGTGCGTTTCCAATAATATTTTTTCCCATTGTTTAGCAAAATTTTCAAAATTATAATTTTTCATAACATGTTCTCGGCCTGCTTTGCCCAATTCTGCTCGTTTTTCAGATCCATATTCATACATTTTTAATAATGCTTCGGAGATTTGTTTACCTGATAAACGATCTTCATAAATAAAAGGAACTTCTTGTGAACCAATAATGGCCTTTGACGATGGTTCCAAACCAATACCGTTCTCATATTCTGTAACAGGACTTGCTTTAGCATTTCGTTTTAGCATCATTTCTTGTGATACTTTTTCAATATACGTTACCTGTTCCTGAAGACCGCCAGTCATTGTGGTAATAATTGGAGTCTCGCAAGCCATTGATTCAAATGTGGCCAAACCAAACCCTTCTGCATCAGAAATATTTATTGTAACATCAGCAGCATTATAAATTAAAGCTAAATTAGGAAGGTCTACCTTGTCTATTGAAATTAAAACTTCTTTATTCACAAGTCCCAAGTTATTTGTGATTGCATACAAGTCTTGACCATTGGGATCATGAGGTTCGGTATGCATTAATAAAGTAGCTTTTGCTCCTTTATGCTTCTTTTGTAATTTTTTAAGAAAATCATTAAACCAAAATATCAAAGATCCGCTTTGTTTTCTTCGTGCATTTCTATTATTCCAAAATATTAAGAAATGATCATCTTCAATCTCAAAACGTTCCTTACGAAAACGTGCTGTAGCGGATTTATCAATTTTAGTAAAAATATCAGTTGGAATTGCATGAGGTAAATAATATTCTTTTGTTGAAGGCGAAACTGTTTGAACAATATCGGATGTTAATTTAGAAATAGTTGCCACCACATCTGTTGAATCATACCAAATCTTATTAAAAGTTGGATATGGATAGTTGTCCCAAACATGATAATAAACTAAAGGAACAAGCGCACGAATTTCATTTTCCATTTCCCACAGCCACGGAAAAAAACGAGGATCGGTCATGAACCAAACAATATCTGGTCGTTGGGTTCTAACCATTGAACGAAGAAGATCTGGATTGCCATATCCATCAACGGGAAAAATAACCCAATCTTCACCGAATTCTTCCATTTTAATGGGCTGATAGTTATCGTGCTTAATTGCGCCGCCAAGACTTACAAACTGGAATTTTCCAGTTTTAAGCATTTCAGCGATAAAGTATTTGGTTTGGCTCCCCACTCCAGAAGCGGATAAGGGATGATCAGAAATTGTTAAAATTTTGATTTTCTTTTGTTGATCTTCGGGTTTGAATTCTAAGTCTATAACTTTGTCGGTCATTGTTCTCCTACGGACACCACTCAGTTCTATTAAATTCGCACTTGTCGCATTTTAAACGATTTTTTGGGTGGTTATTATTATGGATATTATACACCGCCTTATTCAAAATGTTTAATGCATTTTTAATTTTTCTTGGTCCGCTGGAGACTCGGAAGATTTCAATCTTGTTTTTCTTGGCTGTTCGCTTCAAAAGACCGAAATAAGTTTCAACATTTTTTGGGTCGACATCATGCTTTGCGCAAAAGAAATTCTTATAAAAAGTCAACTGATAAGTCGTCATTCTTTCAGTTTTTCTTCGAATATCCCAACCCCATGAACAGGACTTCCAATCGATAATATGATATTTTCCATCTGGAGTTTTAACCACAAGATCTAAAAATCCCTTATAATCATATTCGCCAGCACAATCAAGAATTGGTTCAACAATTTCTTCTTCTGCTGAAACAACTTTCCATCCTGGGAATTTAATTTTGAGTGCTGCTAAGATCATTGAAGCAAGCTCAAGACCTTGCTCTTTCATATCTTCAATCATCGAGAGATGATCTTCTGGAATTTCCTTAAGTTTATCAAGTTCATCTTTGAAAGCTTGATTAAAGACTTCTTTATAATCAACACATTCGTTTAATGTAAGTTTTTCACATGTTTCATGGAGTGCTGTTCCAAAAGCAGTATAAGCATTTCCTTGAAAAAGCTTAATTCTATCGATATATGTAAGTTTATGATAAAAGGGACAAAAATCCCAATTTTTTAAAGCACTAAATGATATGTGAGGCACTTTAGCCTTCTTTCTTGGGAGTTGTTTTCCTGCGACGACGCTTGGCTTTAGGGTCGGCAGATTTGGTTTCTTCTTCTGGTATTGACGTAACTTCACTATTAGAGTCTATCACGGCTGAAGCCGGCTTGTCAAGTGTTTTTTCACCTGGATTCATAAATATCCATAGAGCAGTTAGGCGATTCCCCATATTATCTATGTTATCTCCTTTTATACATCTACCTACATTAATATTTTCTTTTTCTAAATAATTTCTAACGTCCCTTTCTCTCAATACTGTACGATTAGTGTCAAGGCCCGTTTCTTTATTTTGAACTAATTTAGGTAAATCTACCACAACGCTGATTACGTCTTTTTCTTTTTCAACTGCGAATTTCATAATTTATTCAATCTCCAAAATCGATTCCAGCTTATTGTATAGTGCTGGACTTATTTCTTTTAAATAGTGTTGATCCCCACTAATATACTCTTCAAATCCATTTGCAAAATATTCCCGAATTGAAGTAACAGAATAAGGAGAAAGAAACAGGCCAGGTGTTAAAGCAGAAAGATTATCATATCCTAATTCCTTAAACAAAAAATTATCCAATTCATCAACAGATTCCTCAGAAAAAAATAATTTTCCCATTCCGTGAAACGAAACGTCGTTCGCTCTTAATAAATCCACAAGGCGCTTTTTCTTTCCTGCATATTCCTTTTCAATGGTATCATCGCCATATATTTCATGCTGAGATTTATCTTCAAGTAAATGTGCTAATTCGTGAACAATATCTTTAACAATTATCTCCTCGGTAACCTTATCAGCAAATTCTTTAAAGTCTGAAAGATAAATTACACTATCCCTAAACATTGCTTGAATTTTTCGGTCTTTTAATTCTGGAAATTCACCAATGTAAATTCCTTCAAGACCAGACATAAATTCATAAGGAACAATATCTTTCAATTCTTCTAAAACATTATTAATATTAATATGTTCTGGAAAAGGCTTTAAAACATAAACAGGAATATCATATAAAAAATATTCTTTTCTTTCTTTCAAAGACTTCTTAACTGAATGTGTTATATATTCTTTCATATCTTAATATAAAATATTGATTGATTTTATCACACTTTCAAACACTTTTAAAATTAAAGAACTTTAGATGTCAAAGTTGCCACTTTAGAGCGCTCTCCCTTCAAGAACGTGATGTGGCCTGTAATATCATAAGGTTTTAGTTTTTCAATTGCATAAGTTAAACCATTCGAGGTTTCATCAATATTAACATTATCAATTTGTTCAATATCTCCAGTCAAAACAATTTTGCTGTCGTGACCAACACGAGTTAAAATGGTTTTAATCTCATGTTGTGTTAAGTTTTGGCACTCGTCAATAATAATATAAGCTTTCTGAATTGATCTTCCTCGAATGTAGGTTAAAGCTTCCATTTCAATAATCTTTTTTTGCATATAATCATGAAGCATTAAATTATCATCACCAAATAGAAATCTCAGATTATCTTGAATAGGGGCAAGCCAAGGTGCCATTTTTTCTTCCATCGTTCCAGGTAAATATCCTAAATCTTTACCCATTGGCATAATGGGTCTTGAAACAATCATGCGA
>Ga0114899_1000262_pt1 | contig 43201 bp, 35 predicted proteins | sample MalvireepMed_215_FD_83497 | JGI IMG/M metagenome (GOLD analysis project Ga0114899, IMG submission 83497) | Marine viral communities from the Global Malaspina Expedition - Malaspina viral metaG DeepMed_215 | ecosystem: Environmental > Aquatic > Marine > Oceanic | place: Mediterranean Sea...
CTTTTGCCTTTTCGCTCATATTTTTTCGCCGCGACCGATACCAAAATATTGCAGCCCTGATGTTTTCATCTTTCTCGGCTCCAAAATATTTCTACCATCAAAGACAGCTTTCGCTTTCAGTAATACTTTTAATTTTTCCAGATCGGGATTCCAAAACTCTTTCCATTCGGTACAAATAGCCAATACGTCTGCGTCTTCAATTGCAGAATAAGCTGAAGTTGCAAATTTAATTCCTTCGATACCTAGATAATGTTTTTCTAAGCTATTCTGTGCCATTGGGTCGTAAACAATAACATTGGCAGATTGAGACAATAGAGAGTTGATTAAATGAATAGAAGGCGCCCCTTCGATACTGGAGCTTCGAGGTTTGAACGATGCCCCCCAAATAGCGATAGTTTTTTCTTTTAACTCGGTTTCAAAAAAACGCCATATTTTTCTGAATAACAAATCTTTTTGCCGTTGGTTAATTTTTTCAACGGTATCTAGCAAGCCTAAATTATCTGAGAACGAATGTAACTTTCGCGCTATTTTTGCGACATTTTCAGCCAAAACTTTTCCACCATAACCACAACCGGGATACAAATAGTCTTGCCCTATTCGGGGATCGCTGCCAATACACTCTCTTACAACGTCGATATCGACATTACTCGACTCGGCTAAGTTCGCCATTTCATTCATAAAACCCAATCGAGTAGCCAGCATCGCATTGCCTGCAAAACTGGAAAACTCGGCCTCTTTGGTGGAAACGCATTTAATGGTGTTTTTAACTCTATTAAAAGGATAAAACAAATTTTTAATGTTTTCTAAATGTAACTCATCATCACAGCCAATAATCAATTTTTCTGGTCTAGAAAAATCCTCAATGGCTCTACCTTCTCTATGCAACATAGGCACACAGCAAACGCTGACCTGCTCACCAATATTATTAAGTATTTTTGAAAATTTCTGTGCTTCACCTATTTCTGACGGTGTCAATATTATAAAACAAGCCCCCTGCTTTATCGTTACTAATAAACTATCTTGATATTTTTCCAAAACATTTTGAGGCGAAATATCAGCCAGAAAGACAAAATCGAATCGTTCTGCTTGATGCTGTTCTGTTGAAAAGTAACATAAGCGAATTGTCTCTAATTGATGGTGATAGAGCGACTCTAAACCAGGCTCTCTGAGCACACTTTGATCTTCACCTGCATCATTAAAAAACACAACCTGATTACCGACTGATGCTAATAAAGCCGCAGTTACATAAGACTGTAATTCATTTCCGATAACTGCAACTTTCATTACTTAACTCCACCGGAGACCATCTCCTTACTATTTTTTGTTTTTTCCACACTTAATGTGATTAATCAAACCGTTGGTTGATGAATCAAAACAACTGACAGAACTATTGTGTTCTAATTCTGAGTGAGTTTGTTTTGCCATATTCTTACCAAGCTCAACGCCCCATTGATCAAATGGATTGATATCCCAAATGCTCGCTATCACAAAAACTTTATGTTCATATAATGCGATAAGTTGGCCTAAATTATATGGATTTAATTCCGAAATAAGGATAGTAGTTGAAGTTTGATTTCCCGGATATTTTTTATGCTTGGATAATTCATCGTCAGGCATTTTGTCTTCGAAATGACTACCAAGCATTAATGCCCTTGATTGGGCAAAACAATTGGCTAAAGTTAAAGAATGCTGCTGTTGTAATGATTTTTGATGACCTGTTTTATAATCCTCTAATTCGATGTGAGAAAAATGCTTCACTGGCGCAATAAAATCACAAGTTACCTTGCGGGTTCCTTGGTGCAGTAATTGATAAAATGCATGCTGAGCATTGGGCCCAACTTCCCCCCATAATATAGGGCAAGAATGATGTTTAATTGGCTCTCCACCGTGAGTAACAGACTTACCATTACTTTCCATTTCAAGTTGAGTCAAATAATCAGGAAAATATCTAAGCCTCTCATCATATGGCAAAATGGCTTGCGCATTAACATTAAGAAAATTAGTATTCCAAATTCCAACTAACGCCAATAATACCGGCAGATTACTCTCGAAATCCGCGCTAAAAAAGTGTTTATCTATTGCATTAGCGCCTTTTAATAATTGACGAAAATTATCCATTCCTATATTTAGAGCGATACTTAATCCTACCGTAGACCAAAGTGAAAAACGACCACCAACCCAGTCCCATAGTTTAAGTTGATGTTCACAATGAATTCCCCATTTTGTCATAAGAGAGCTACTCATTGAGATCCCAATAAAATGTTGCTTATTAATAATTGCCTCATTATCAAAAGCATTTAACAGCCAAGCTTTTGCTGAAGCCGCATTGGCAAGTGTATCTAAGGTAGAAAATGATTTGGAAACAATAATAAATAAAGTTGTTTCAGGATTAAGCCGTGCAAATAATGAAGATACTTGTGAGCCGTCCATGGTTGAGGCGTAATGAACACTTACAGACGATTTATCTTGAGGTTTAAATTCAGCCAATGCATGAGATACCAAAAGTGGCCCTAGATCCGAACCGCCAACGCCAATATTAACTACGTCAGTAATTGTTTTTCCACTATAGCCTCTCCAATCCCCCTGATTGATTGCATCCACCATAGTAGACATTTTTTGTAGTTCATTTTGAATATTGAGATTGATATCCTCGTCATTCAAAATAAGAAAATCATCTTTATTTAACCTTAATGCGAAATGCATTGCAGCCCTATTTTCTGTAGAGTTGACATTGTCACCTGCAGCAAATGATTTAACCGCTTTTCTTAAACCACTCGATTCAGCTAACCCAAGCAATAATCTGAGAGTTTTCTCAGTTAACTTTTGTTTCGAAAAATCGATCATTAACTGCTCAAAACTAAAACTCAGTTTTTCAAAACGTTGGCAGTCATCAACCTGATCAAGATTGAATAAATCGGTAATATTGTGATTGGCAAGGTCATGCTTTAAGTGTTCCGCTAAAGCTTGCCACTGAGAACTACTAGTAATATCCATTAATCAAAGCTCTTATAAAAACAGGGTTATTATTAAATAGAATTAACCGCTCTTATTGCCAAGTAATTTTTCTAATGCCGCTTTAAATTGCTCGCCGATATTTTTATTATTGAGTGCAAACTCTGTATTAGCCAACAAATATCCTAATTTAGAGCCACAATCAAAAGACTGACCTTTAAGGTGATAAGCATCAATTTTATCGTTGTTACAGAGTTGGTGTAAAGCATCTGTCAATTGGATTTCCCCTCCAGCACCTGCCGTGGTTGACTCTAATAAATCAAATATTTTATGACATAAAACATAACGACCGGTTATTACCAAGTTACTCGGAGTTTTATCTAATGCAGGCTTTTCTACCATATCGGCTATTGGTGCGCTTTCACCGGGTAAAATTTTGACTTGATTTAAATCAACTACGCCGTACTGATCAACTTTATCAAAAGACACTTGTTCAACCATTATCTGACTTGTTGCAGTTTGTTCAAAGTTTTTGATCATTTCAGCTAAATTATCTTTGGCTAAATCTGATCGATAATGATTTATTAATACATCAGGTAAAAGTACAGTGAAAGGTTGTTCACCTATTAATGAACGCGCAGATAGTAATGCATGGCCCAACCCCAAAGGTGATGATTGAATGACCGACTTAACCTCAACATCATGTGGTAAAATTGATCGTAATTCATCGAGTAACTCAGTTTTGCCTTTCGCTTCTAACGAACTTTCTAATGCAAGATCCCGTATGAAATAATTTTCAATTGATTTTTTAGAAGGATGTGTGACTAGTATAATCTGTTTAATACCCGCAGCAACCGCTTCATTAGCCACATAATGAATTAAAGGTTTGTCAACAAGCGTTAGCATTTCTTTTGCAATGGATTTTGTCGCAGGTAACATTCTTGTACCTAACCCTGCGACGGGTAAAACCGCTTTGGTTACCTTAATTGATGATCCTGTGTGGCTATTCAAACTGACTCCGACGCGGTTGCAAAATTATACTGCATGATTTCTAGTAAATGAAATTATACAATAAACTTATATCGGAATTAAAAGAAAGTCTCGGATTTAAAGTTTTTCAGTTTCAATTACACCGTAACGAATCGCCATATGAGTCAGTTCTACATCATTTTCAATATTCAATTTTTCGAATAAACGATATCGATAGCTATTGACTGTTTTTGGGCTGAGAAATAATTGTTCAGAAATATCCTGAACTTTTTGACCTTTGGTGATCATGAACATCACTTGCATTTCACGTTCAGACAATCCATCAAACGGACTGCCTTCGTCAGGATTAAGAGCCTTCAAAGCCATTTGTTGTGCTATGTCTGGCGCTAGATATCTTTTACCACTCGCTACTTGCCGAATAGCGACTACCATTTCATTAATATCAGCTCCTTTAGTCACATATCCTGCGGCACCGGCTTGCATAAACCGAGTCGGATATGGTTCGTCTCCATGTACTGTAACTGCTATAACTTTGATATCAGGGTCAAACCTAATTAGCCTTCTGGTCGCTTCTAGACCGCCAATACCAGGCATGTTAGCATCCATCAACACCACATCGGGTCTTAATTCACGGGCTTTAGCAACACCTTCTTCACCACTTTCAGCCTCGCCAACGACAGTAATTTTATTATTATCGGCCAATAAACGACTTATACCACTTCTGATCAATTCATGATCATCAACAATCAATACTTTTATCAATGTATGTCTCCATGTCGCAAATATATTTTTTAAAATCAGCTTAACACTTTATTACAATTGAGCAAATGATTAGTCATCTCAATTATAGAATACCTCAGAAAGAAAAAGCTAATTTCAACTTTAATATTTTCGCGCTATTTAGTTATAAGACTGATAAAATTAATAGGCTGGATAAATCCTCATTTAAAAATGTTACGGAATGAATATGCAAGATTTTAATATAAAAGAATATCAAGCTGCTGACGACCTATTAAAAGACCGCGTCATTTTAATCACAGGTGCGAGTGATGGTATTGGTAAAGCGGTTGCCAAAGAATATGCCAGAGTTGGAGCAACAGTTATTTTACATGGTCGTGACACCACAAAATTAGAAACTGTTTACGATGAAATTGTTGAAGCTGGCTACCCACAACCAGCAATACTACCACTCAATTTAGTCAACGCTTCAGCTGAGCAATTTAAAAGTTTAGCCGAGACTATTGAATCAGAACTGGGTCAACTTGATGGCATTTTGCATAACGCGGGAATGTTAAACGAACTTTCGCCAATTGAATATACAACTAGCGAAGATTGGCATCAGGTTATGCAAGTCAATATTAATTCTGTTTATTTAATCACTCATGCCTGTTTACCATTATTACGTCGTTCGACAAGTGCATCAGTGATCATGACATCTTCTGGTGTTGGTCGAAAGGGACGTGCATTTTGGGGACCATATGCGGTATCTAAATTTGCGGTCGAAGGTTTTATGCAAGTATTGTCCGATGAGCTTGAAGGCTCCAATATTAGAGTTAATGCAATTAACCCTGGCGCCACTCGTACAAAAATGCGTGCAACAGCCTACCCAGCTGAAGATAAATATCAATTAATTACACCTCAGCAGGTCACACCTTTATATTTATATCTAATGAGCGATGATAGTGGCAGTATTAATGGACAATCATTAGACGCTCAAGCACCTAAAAAGTAATCCTTGCGATGAATGGCCACCTGACTCTCAATTTAAGCGTCAAATAAGATCTATTAACAGACACTATTTGACGCTTTTTCATACAAACGGCAAAATATTGCCGCTTTTTTGACACTAGACTTCTTTTTTCTAACCTTCACTATTAATTACTCGATTAATCGTCAGAATAAAGTCATTTTACATTCCGCAGCAATCATAAGAACCTCTATCTAGTTGATTTATAACAATATATTCTAACTGGCATGTAGATTGCTTTAACTAAGATAATTAAAATCTAAACAACTAGATTAAATGTAGTAGCTTGTAAATAAAAACAAGCCTAGCCGAGGTTAATATGAAGTCGAATTCGTCATCAAAAGTTATAGGTATAGACGGTTACAGAGTTGAAACAAAAAATAATACCAACTCAAACGATGTAACCCGTTTAGCTTTAAAACTTCAACAAACGATTGAGCTAGCGCCTTTATTACAAATCTTTTGTCAGGAAACGGTGAATTTGATCCCATGTGATTCTGTTCGCTATCAAAACAAAATGAATGTATTTAACTACCAGGCGGGCGAGATCAACGTTCACCGTTGTCGTTATCAGTTAGAACTTGAAGGTGAATCTCTTGGTGAAATTGAGTGCACTCGTAAAAAGCCTTTTTCAATGCGTGAAACCGATTTAATTGAAAGGCTATTGAGTCTTTTGATTTACCCATTACGCAATGCTTTGTTGTATCAAAAAGCGGTAGCAGAGGCTCACCGAGATCCTCTCACTCAAATCAGCAATCGAGCGGCATTTGATGAAGCATTAAACCGCGAAATTTGTTCTTATAAACGTCATAATACTAACTTTGCTTTGATGATGATCGACATCGATTTCTTCAAACAAGTCAATGATACTTATGGACATATTGCTGGTGATAGCGTGTTAAAAGCGGTCTCTCAAATAATCCATAAGACTATTCGCCGCTCCGATGAAGTCTTTCGATATGGTGGCGAAGAATTTGTGGTTATCCTTAGCAATACTGAGCTTGAGGGCGCAAAATTTATTGCTGAAAGAGTTCGTCGAGAAATCAAAAAGATGACGGTTCACTCTCACGAGAAAATTAATGTTACTGCTTCGATTGGGTTATCTTCAAGTTGTAGCCAACAAGATGTTACTGATACGCTTTACCACGCCGACAAAGCATTATATCAAGCTAAAGATGAAGGTCGTGATAAAGTGGTTATTAGACCTTAAAATACAAAAACATAAATTTTATCAGGTAACTAACCCCCTATTCTGACAATCGCTTATGCATTTGAAAAATTACCATAAACCAAGCAAGACCAAGCGCCATGCTTTTGTCTTGACTTTTATCGCCTAAATCTTCTCTCCACTGGTTAGCTTCACGAATATCAAGTTCAAAGTTTTGGTATAAATCATTGGCAATACTCTTATCCTGACAATCAACTGGCAACCATTTATTTTCAAAAATAAAAGCAACAGCATCTTCTTCTTGGGGAAACTTAGCGCCTAAATCACGAGCAATAATTTGACGAACTTGAGCGGCAAAAGGTGTATCCAATATATTCACTGCAGGAGTATTGCTTTTACTATTATCAATGCTTGCCTGCCCCACACTACTTATTGAATCGCCATACTTTTTTTCCATTTGTTGGATCAGCTTAATATCATCTTCCGATAACAAGTTGATATCACCTTTCACTTGCTTTAATCGAAGTGACAAGGCTTCAAATACTTGTTTATCATCTTCAGATAATTGGGCAATCATTTTTTCTAAAACATTACTCATCGATCAGTTAATTCCTGTTTGGTGTTTTATTAAATTAAGGATGAATTTATAGGTTAAAAATAACAATTCAGTCGTGAGACAATTCTATTTTTAACCCTTTTTCAGCATATTCTTGTAAGTCGATCCCAAAAGCCATATTTTCAAAAGCCTTGACGATCTTATAAGGCTTAGACTCTGCGTCCAAGTCGAGTTTTGACATGTCTATCAACCTTTCTTTTCTTATTTGTTTATATTCATTTAAAACCAATAAGACTCTTGGCTTGAGTTTGTGCTCTTTATGCGCCTTAATAACAATGCCAACTTCACCATTTGCCATTTCGACAATAGAGCCAGGCGGATAAATGCTACGCCACTTGATAAAGTTTAATATTAATTTCTCGTCAAAGTGAGTGCTTTTACCAGCCATTAGCACTTTGTAGGCATCCATTACCGACATTCCTTTGCGGTATGTCTGATTACTCGTTAATGCTTCAAAAACTTCAATAATGCTGACTAATCGAACATTTTGAGATATCTGTTCTCCTTGAAGACCTCTTGGATAACCTTGCCCGCTTAGTCGTTCATGATGTGACAAAACGACATCGATACAAGAAGGTGTCAAATCAGACTTACTAGCCAGCAAATCAAAACCATATTGAGTATGTTTACTCATTTCCATTCTTTCGTTTTGATTCAGTTTTCCTTTCTTTGACAAAATGCTCTTGTTAACTCTCACCTGACCGATATCATGTAAAAGTGCAGCCATTCCAATGTCTTCTAACTCTAATTCTGAATAACCCAATGACTGTGCGAAACCAATTGCTAAAATACTCACATTGAGACTATGCTCAGCCACGTCCTCATTGGTTGATTTCAGCATTGTCATCATTAACATCGCTTCTTCGTTTTTCAGTACGCTTTTTACATTCTCTCTAACAGTATCTCTGACTGCATGTAGATCAAAGTCCTGTCCCAGCATTATTTTATCGAGCACATTCTTCATCAAAGCACTGCTCTTTGTTCGACGTGACAATGCAGGTTTCAAATTTTCTCGGAGGTTATAATTTTTCTTAGGTAATGAAGATTTTATTTGTTCTCGATAACTAGCTGATGTAGTCGTTTCCAACTTGTAATGTTTAAACTCTTCATCACTTTTGAAATCAACATAGACAAATTTACACTGGCGTTTAACTTCTTCAATATCTGAAGTTGAAATGATATTAAATCCTTGAAGTAAAAAGCTTGTTTCACTCCAATCCCGATCAAGCTCGGAAACAAACATTCCTGGCTCTAGATCTTCGCTATAAACTTTAACGCGCTTTAAATGCTGCATAATTCTCGATTAATGTTTCTTTTGTTGCTGACTGTGCTTTATTAACTTTTCAAATAACTCTTCAATTACGGGAATTACTTGACTAGCTTTTTGTTTATCAAACTCTAATGAGCTTTCATTCATATAAGTTGCTTGAGACAACTCTAATTGTAGACTATCTATTGCATTTGAGGGATCGCCATAGTTACGAGTAATATAACCGCCTTTAAAGCGACCATTGACCACTTTGCTATATCCACTAGGTGACCATTCTTCGACTAACTCAGTCAACTCCTTTGAGCTTGAACACTCATTGTAATTACCAAAATTGAAATCAGGTAATTGGCCTTCAAAAAAACGCGGAACGACTGATTTAATCGAGTGAGCTTCAAACAACAAAGCATAACCATGTTTTTGAAGAATTTGTTTTAATGCTGACGACAGTTGATCGTGGTAAGGCATCCAATATAGATTCACACGCATCTCTATTTCTTCTGATGTTGGCTGTTTACCCTCTTTATAAATTGCTTGAGAGTCAAACTGTGTGGTCGGGCATAATTCTGTAGTGTCGGCGCCAGGGTACAAGGATTTGTCGTCTGAAGGCCTATTTAAATCAATCACATAACGAGAATAGTTAGGCGAAATAACATGACAACCTAACTCTTTTGCAAAGGCATAGACCTTATCCATATACCAGTCAGTGTCTACTAGAGACAGCGCTGACTCGGTCATAGTTTGCGCTATTTCATCTGGGATCTGCTGACCATTATGTGGCATGGAAACCAGAATAGGCAAAGATCCTTGATGATATTGAAGAATTTTCAACAAGTTAACCTGCTAAATTATTAGTTACTGAGATTTGCTCAGCAGTTTACACTATTTTCACAAAATTACTTGTATATACAAGATAAAATATTCATAATTCTTTGATGAAACAAAATCAGAATATATTATCCCCCCAAAAACAGAGTCGATATCATCAGGTTAAAACCTATATACTCGATGGAATTAGCCAAGGTAGCTGGATAGCCGGTGAACGTGTTCCTTCAGAAAACGAGCTAGTGGATCTGTGTAACGTCAGCCGGATGACAGCGCGAAGAGCGTTGCAAGAATTGCTTTTAGAGGGAACTTTAATCCGAATTAAGGGCAAAGGTAGTTTTGTTGCTGAAGAAAAACAACAATCGTCTTTACTGCAAATCCGCAGTATCGCCAGCGAAATTCGTGAGCAAGGTGGCGAACATCAAGCTCAATTAATCCATTGCAGTACTACCAAAGCCAACTCACAAGTGAGTAAAGGGTTATTGGTTGTTGAAGGTCAACTCTGTGGTCACTCTGAGCTATTACATTTTCATGACTCATTACCGATACAGCTTGAGCACCGCTGGGTGAACTTGGACGTTGTTCCAGACTACCCTAAACAAGATTTTAGCGAGCAAACCCCCAGTGAATACCTATCATCTATTGCGCCCGTGACAGAAGCCGAACATCAGATCGAAGCGATAGTCGGTGATTCAGATACCCGCGACTTATTGCTATTAGAAGAAAATGAGGCCGTATTATTACTGGAACGTAAAACTTGGTGTAACGGAAAACTAGTCAGCTACGCCAGGCTTTATCATCCAGGCAATAGGTATCGTTTGGGCACTAAATTTAAGACAAGCTAAATTTACGATAGACAAGATTTACTAACGAACTAAATTTAAGCATTGATTAACTGAACAATTAGAAAATAAGAGTGAGGAAAGCAAAATGGCGTTTAAGTATGGTATTGACCGATTAAATCTCGATATTGTCAATGATATTGCCGACGGAAGTATCACTGCTGAGCTTTGCCAGCAGGCATTGGATAAAATTAATACTAGCCGTCAAAACGTCGAAGTTATGGCTAATTCAGATGAGGCTATATATGGTATCAATACTGGCTTTGGCCCGTTATGTGATACTCAAATTTCACCTGAAGAAACCCATTTATTACAAAAAAATCTGCTGATCACCCATGCGGTAGGTGTCGGAGAGCCAATCGAAAAAGCGATTTCAAAGCTTATGCTGATCACTAAAGTTCATGCGTTAAGCCAAGGCTTTTCAGGCATTCGACTGGAAGTAGTTGAAAGAATGCTTAAGTTTATTGAGCTTGATCTTATCCCTGTGGTCCCAGAGCAAGGCTCGGTTGGCGCTTCAGGTGATTTAGCACCACTCTCACATTTATTTTTACCTTTAATTGGCGAAGGTGAGTTTTGGCAAGATGGTAACAGCGTTGCGGCGGCAGCATTACTTAGCAAGCACCACTTAAAACCACTCGAACTGCACGCCAAAGAGGGCTTGGCATTGATTAACGGCACCCAATTCATATTGTCACACGCCATAACTGGGTTATCCAAAATGCGTTACTTATTAGACCTAGCAGATATGACTGGTGCCATGAGCGTCGAAGGCATGCAAGGCAGTTCTTCCCCATTTAGAAAAGAGCTGCATCAGGTTAGAGCCTTTGCTGGCAATATTGAAGTCGCGACTCGCATTAGAGCGTTTTTGAAAGACTCACAAAACGTTGCATCTCATGTCGACTGCGAGCGCGTTCAAGATCCATATTCACTCAGATGTATGCCACAAGTTCATGGTGCATCTCGTAACGCCTATAATCATCTGTTAGAACTAGCTGAAATCGAAATGAATTCGGTGACCGACAATCCGATTGTTATCAGTAGCGAAGAAGCCATTTCTGGTGGTAATTTCCATGGTCAGCCGCTGGCGATGGTTTTGGACTACGCTTCGATTGCCGCGGCAGAGCTGGGAAATATTTCCGACCGTCGCTGTTATCTTATGCTTGAAGGGTTACACGGCTTACCGAGATTATTAACTTCATCTGGCGGTTTAAACTCAGGCATGATGATCCCGCAATACACAACGGCAGCCTTAGTCACCGAAAATAAATCCCTTTGTTTCCCTCCATCGGCAGATAGTGTTCCTACCTCTATGGGCCAGGAAGATCATGTATCTATGGGTAGCATTTCGGGCAGAAAGTTAAATCAGATCTTGGGAAATTTAGAGAAAATACTCGCTATCGAACTGATGTATGCGGCGCAAGCGATCGAATTTAGACGTCCTAATACTTGCTCTAACATCATTGAAGAAAATTTCAATTTGATTAGGAGCAAAGTTGCTATGTTGGAAGAAGACCGTCTGTTAAAGCCGGATATCGACGCCATGATCGCGTTGGTCAAATCACAAGCCTTTACCGTTAGCTTTGAAAAATAATTACTGGGAAATTAAAAATGAATTTTCAACAACAAATCAAACAAGGGATCCCTGGCGAATTACCACAAGCTAAGCCCTACCCAACAAATGCTAATCGTGCCCCTAAACGAAAGGACATACTCTCATCTGAAGAAAAACAATTAGCGTTAAGAAATGCTTTGCGTTATTTCCCCAAAGAATGGCATCAGGAATTAGCACAAGAATTTGCCGAGGAATTAAAAGAGTTTGGTCGAATTTATATGTACCGATTCAAACCAAACTATGAATTAAAAGCACGCAGCGTTTCTGATTATCCGGCCAAGTGTGAACAAGCGGCTGCGCTCATGTTGATGATCGATAATAACCTGGATCCTGCAGTTGCTCAGCACCCAGAAGAATTAATTACTTACGGCGGCAATGGCGCAGTTTTTCAAAACTGGGCACAGTATTGTTTGACCATGAAGTATTTAAGTGAAATGGAAGATGATCAAACCTTGCACCTTTATTCGGGTCACCCAATGGGACTGTTCCCCTCCTCTACAGATGCACCTCGCGTGGTCGTCACTAATGGCATGATGATCCCTAACTACTCAAAACCTGATGACTGGGAAAAGTTCAACGCGCTGGGCGTTACCCAATACGGACAAATGACCGCCGGCTCATTTATGTATATTGGTCCGCAAGGCATTGTTCATGGCACCACTATTACGGTGATGAATGCGTTCCGTAAAGTTTTAGAAAAAGGTGAAAGCTCTAAAGGCAAAATATTCTTAACCGCCGGTTTAGGTGGAATGAGTGGCGCGCAACCTAAAGCCGGTAACATTGCCAACTGCATTACAGTTTGTGCCGAAGTGAACCCTGCCGCCGCGACTAAACGCCATCAGCAAGGCTGGGTTGATGAGTTGATCGACAGTATGGATAAGCTAATTGCTCGAGTTAAACAAGCGCAAGCCAATCAAGAAGTGATCTCCATTGCTTATATTGGTAACGTGGTTGATGTTTGGGAAAACTTCGATCAAGAAAACATTTTTATTCATCTGGGCTCCGATCAAACCTCATTACATAATCCTTGGTCGGGCGGTTATTACCCGGTGGACATTAGTTATGAGGAATCGAATCGATTGATCCGCGAAGAACCTGAATTGTTCAAAGTTAAAGTACAACAAACCCTCAAGCGTCACGCTAATGCGGTAAACAAACACACCGCAAAAGGTACTTACTTTTTTGATTACGGAAATGCTTTTCTTTTGGAAGCATCACGCGCAGGCGGCGATGTGATGGCGGAAAATGGCATAGACTTTAAATACCCCTCTTATGTTCAGGATATTTTAGGACCTATGTGTTTTGATTATGGTTTTGGTCCATTTCGTTGGGTGTGTGCTTCTGGTAATCCAGAAGATTTGGATAAAACCGATGCGATTGCTGCAATGGTTCTTAATAAAATTATGCTTGAGTCACCTGAAGAAATTCAGCAGCAAATGCAGGACAACATCACCTGGATAAAAGATGCCAAGCAAAATAAGTTGGTTGTCGGTTCGCAAGCCAGAATACTGTATGCGGACGCGCAAGGCCGCATGGAGATTGCCAAGGCTTTTAACGATGCAATTGAGCAAGGTGAAATTGGACCCGTTGTATTAGGTCGTGATCATCATGACGTGAGTGGTACCGATTCTCCTTATCGCGAAACCTCAAATATCTATGATGGCAGTCGCTTTACTGCCGATATGGCGATCCACAATGTAATTGGTGACAGTTTCCGCGGCGCTACTTGGGTATCTATTCATAATGGCGGCGGTGTTGGTTGGGGTGAAGTAACCAACGGTGGTTTTGGCATGTTACTCGACGGCACACAAGATGCTGAACGCAGGCTCAAGTCGATGCTATTATTTGATGTTAACAACGGCATTGCTAGACGTAGCTGGGCGCGAAATGAAGAAGCCAACTTTGCCATAAAACGAGAAATGGAAAGAACGCCTAAACTAAAAGTTACTTTAGCAAACCTGGTTGATGACGAACTATTAAATGATTTATCGCTATAACAAACAGCTATGATTTAGTATTAATAATCATTGTTTTTTATTTAACAGTTTCAGACTACGCCCTTGAGATCCAACATCGATAAATTTCGATGTTGGATTAATTTTTCCAACTGAAATCATATCGCATTCCTATTGTTAGTGCATTACCACCGCTATCAGCAGGTTGATTAAAGTCACCACTTCCTAATAATGTAGAGCGTCGCCTTTCAGAAATTGCAGCGGTCGTTTGTTCACTATAATACTCAACAAAGAATCTCATTTTTTCAGAATATAAATAATCATATCCAAGATGAAAAATGTCATCACCATAACTGCCATCAACTTTAGCAAGCATGGCTTTAATAATATTTTTTTCATTAATAGAATATTGCGTATATAAGTTTATTGCTTGAGTACCGTCAGCGCCATAAGAATCGCTATTACCTACAACATCATTTGAGTCAAATATTTCTACTTTAGCACCGAGATACCAATTGTCTGCAGTATACGAAATCGCCGCACCAAAAATTCGTTGGTCTGTCTCACTGTTTAAATCATCGACAGCCAAATTAATACCCCATTGCCCAAAACTACTCGAAACAACGTATTGGTTTCTATTAGAGTTTTCACTACCAAAAGCATCTCGCCCATTATCATCAGTGCTGGAATAAGTGAATTTGAAATAACCTAACTGAGGCGACTGATAATAAAAAGTTTCCTTTTCTCTAAAAGATGTATAGGTAGCCCAACCACTATAATAGCCACTAAAACGGTCAACGGAATAAGAAATACTATTATAAAAAGGTAGCCAGTCTCTTCCGTACCAAACTTTCCCTAAAGGTGTATTAACCTCTACTTTTGATACTCTTGTTTTAGTGTCATTATCATAAGCTAATTGAATTTTTTGATTGGCTAAATCAATAGGAATTTCATGCTTTATTAATAAAGTCCAGTCTTTAGTTAACTGATGAGTTAAGTTAATTCCAATACGACTGTACGCATCTCTCAAATCGTTATAACTATCAAAACTATTTTGCTGATTATCTGGCGCAACAGACTCAATTTGCAACCTAGCCGAACCATATAGCTCTAGCTCTGCGGCCAGAGCAATAGAAGAATAAAATAAAACAATTGAAATACAGAGAGCTTTAATCATTAGCTGATCCAGTAAATTGACTCTTAACGGATAGCAAATTATTTTTATTTCGTCAAATTAGAATCAAAAGGGTCACCCTTTGATTCTTGTTTTCTAGAAAAATAGTGCGCTGATAATGCCCATTACTCATCACATGATAAAAGGCGCCTTCATATTCTATTCTCGTAGGCCTGAGCATAGCTAAACATCACACAGAAAGTACAAACCAATATAAAATGAGCCTGCCTCCTCTCTCTTTCTTTTGCATTTATGTTGATATTACTTTATTGGCTTTTCAACAAAATTAGATAAACATTCACCCAAGGAATCAAGACCTATCGGTTTTTTAAGAAAATCATTCATACCACTTTCAATACAACGATTTTTATCTGCGTCCATCACATTAGCTGTGACAGCTATTATTGATATGTCTTTTAATTCATCATCTCGATTACGTATTCTTTTTGTACAAATAAACCCATCCATAACAGGCATTTGTATATCCATCAATATTAAAGAAAACTGTTCCTTTTCCAACAACTCGAGTGCTTCTTGTCCATGATTAGCGATTATCGCGCTGTAACCAATTTTTTCTAACAACTTAACGATAACTTTTTGATTTATAACATTATCTTCAACAACTAATATTGGTAAATCTGCAGAAGCTAAAACCCTCTGTTTATCGATAGTTTGTATTACCCCTAAACTAACAGGCAGAGATACCGTGAATAAACTACCCACACCTAGCTCCGAACTTAATTCAATTCGACCGTACAGTTTTTCTATCAACTGTTTACAAATTGACAAGCCTATTCCTAAACCACCGAACCTTCTCTGAAACCCACTATCTTTTTGTGCAAATGATTCGAAAATATTATCTTGATTTTTATCCGATATCCCAATCCCAGTATCTTTAACTTTAATGATAAGACGCATTGGCTCATTATTAGGCTCACACTCTATGCTCAGCAGTACTCTACCCTGCCTTGTAAATTTGACTGCATTGTCTAACAATTTTGTAATAACAATAATTAACTTATCCCTGTCTGTGCAGATCCATTGAGGCACATTGTCACTAATTACCCAGTCAAGCTTTAATCCTCTTTGATTGCATAACTTTTGGTAATTTTCATTTAATATTTTTAATTCTAAATAAAAATCTATATTGTCAGAATGAATAGTTAACCTTTCTGATTGTATTTCTGTATGAATTAAAATGTCATTTACAAGATTCATCATATCTGATGCGCCAAGTTGAACTATGTCAAGTGGCGGTTTTAAATGCTCTAATGGATGCTCTTGCGCGGCTTGTAAACCACCAAATATTGCATGCATGGGTGTACGTAATTCATGGCTAACTGAGGTAATAAAATTAGTTTTTAATTCGAGGCTCGATTCAAATGCTTTAATTGCTTCTTGTTGAGCAAGAATTTTTTCCTTTTTAAGTATATTAATCCGGTGAGCCAAGCCAAGAGACAGTAGTACCATCTCGATTATTGCACCAATTTGAAAGCCAAATTCGGTGATGAAATTTGAAGGCAAAAAGCCTAGCCCCCTCAAGCCATTGATAAAAATACCGAAGATAAAAAATGTCCATGCCAACATATAAAAACGCGCCGGCATATAGTTTTTTCGTAAACAAACTACACCAGCCGTTAGCAACGAAGGAGCCCACACTAATGCCATTAGTGCAGTTAACTGAACGGCTAGATTGGTATCGATGAAAAGACCAAAAACCATTAATATGCTGGTGGCAAAAACTACACCTTTTATCACTGTGTCTAACAAAGGAACATTACTTTTAGTTTCAAGGTAAGAACGAGAAAATTGGGCACCAAACAGCATAAAAAAACAAATGAAAAATGGCGCACTATGATTTCCCCACCAAGGTGAATCTGGCCAAAAATACTGGTACGCAATACCATTAAAAACCATCTGAGTCATTAACATGCCTAATATATAAAGCACATAATAAATATAGCTTTTATCACGTACACCAAAGTAAAGAAAAAGATTATAAAACATCATTGCTAGCATTATTCCATAAGCAATGCCCAGAATTGTTCGATCATTTGTTATTTTTTCAGTTAAGGCCGATGAAGAATATAGAGTCAAAGGCATCAAGGTGTATCCACCTCTGAAATGAAGATAAATAATAATTTGTTGTTCTGGCTCGATTAAAAGCTGAAAAAGAAAATTATGATATTTAATTTCTCGTTTTTTGAATGGCAAAAAATCACCCACTTCAGCGATTGAATGTCCACCAACCCCATTTGGTAGATAAACATCAACGATATCAACTTTAGGCTCACTTAATTCGAGTAACCACCGATGTTTTTCCTCAGAATTACTTTGAAATGAAACTTTTACCCAATAATTGGATTTAGTGAAACCAAAATTTGGCACATTGACTTCACTGGTAACAAATTGTGATGAATATTGAGGGGATGAAACCTGTTCAAAAGAGAGTTTGCCGCTAACATCTTCTAGAATCTCCAAATGTAACCCTAACGGGTATACACCTTGCTCATTGTCTAAAATAACGACTGGTGCAGCCAATATGACATTCACTTGAAAAAGTAACAATAGAATAACCATTGAAGACTTTACTCGATGCATATATCAACCTTTAACAATGTTCCCAGCATAGCTTTGCCAACTAATATCTCTGATATCGATATTATAGTCCAGCTTATCTAAATTGTTCACAAAAACAAAAAACAGATCAATATTAATTGCAAACAATATCTATTAAGCGTCAAACACAGAAATGGATAGGGAAATATTAGTCAATATTTATATATTCAAGTAATTTATTCTCTGGTTCATTTTTGTATAATTTAACCATTTCTCTATATTGAAACCCCAATTTATATAGAAGGCCGAGTGATGAATAGTTGTTGGAGCGAGTAACAGCGAAGACCTTTTTTATTCCATGAACTCTATGTACATTGTCTAAAATCGCTGAAGCCGACTCTAAAGCATAACCTTTAGCAAAATAATCCTCTAATAAGGCATATCCTAAATCAGGAGAGTCGAGCTGTTCTCTTTTTAAAACACCACACATACCTATCGGTTGAGCCGTTTCTTTCAGCTCAACCATGCTCAAGCCAAAACCTAACTTTTGATAACTTGCCATAGGACCTGAGCGTAAATAATTAATTGCGTCTTCTTTTGTTCTAACTCCTTTATCACCGATGCTAGAAATAAAAGAATCTTGATTTAGTAATTGAATGATAAAATCTGAATCAGCTTCACAAAAGAATCTGAGTCTTAACCTTTCAGTTTCACAAATATTCATGCTATTCCTTTTAATGCCGTTTCTTTGATGGCATTTATTTAATGTGATTTTTTAACATAATACCTTTAATAACACTCTATCGGCTTAAGCAACAATCCTTCGCGTTCATCATCCCAGCTTAATGAACTTATTTTCCAGCCAATATCTGTCAAAATAAATAAAATCATCTTAACGCCTCGACCTTCAAATCCTTCACCGTTTAACTCGCCTTGTTTTTGATAAAAGCTTAGACGCTGTGCGATATTACCTATAATAGTTGTTCTCTCGGCGACTTCAAACTCTTTAAAATTAGTCAATATTTTATCTTCGATCAATTTTTTTCTTGGCTCAATAAATTGAGCCAAGTTGTATATCTCAGGTAGTTCTCCTGAATTCTTGACAATGACGCCTTGTGAAATAAAACAATCGAATAGATTGTTTATTTTAGATAAACCGTCTGTGGTAAACGAATCATAAAAACGAGCTGTCACTCGATCTAAATCTAACTTAATGCTTTTTTCATTTACCATAATTGCTTACCCTAAAAACACTATCCTAAAACCACTAATCCTAAAATGACTAACCTTGTTGATTCTAAAATAAAATCAATGAACTTGGTGCATTAATTTCTTCATTAATGGAACGAACAATAGAAAAACTGCCGCACTGATAATACACAACCAAGCAATACCAGAGAAAGTATCATAATAGATTTGGTTTGGCGTTAATCCAACATTGGCATCACTACTGGCAAGTTTGGCAATTAGCCCAGCAATATACTGTGCACCAGCACTACCTAAAAACCAGATCCCCATCATCAGTCCCATTAATCGAGGAATGGATAACTTAGTGATCATAGATAATCCAATCGGTGAAATACAGAGCTCACCTGTTGTTAATAACAAATAAGCTAACACTAACCAACCAAGGTTAACCATTTCAGTACCGATAGAATTTTCACTAACGAAGTCAATTCCCATCGCCAATGCGCCAAATCCTAAACCAACTTGAAAAATACCTAAAACAAATTTCATTGGTGTACTCGGTTCAATCCCTTTATTTGACAATGAAACCCATAGTTTAGCAAACACCGGTGCCAGCATAACAATAAAGATAGCGTTAAGTGCTTGCAGGGTTGACGCAGGGACCTCAAAACCAAATATAAAGCGGTCAACGCTACGCTGCGCAAATAAGTTCATTGAGCTCCCTGACTGCTCAAAACTAAGAAAAAATATTACTGATGCCAAAGTTAAACTGAGCGCGGCAAACATTTGTTCTCGCTCTACTTTGCCTGATTTTTGTAAACAAAACCAAATCACAGCCACTAAGGCAATCACGCTCGTAGCACTTAATAAGGCGCCAACAGCGGCATGATTTTGTACCAGTTGCCAAATAACAAAAACTGTAGCAAACAAGCCTAAATAAATGCTATGTTCCAAAGACAAGCGGCCCCAAAAAGGTTGTCTTAATTTAGCTGGTTGAGGCGCTTCAGCCACCCCCTCTAATTTTGACTGGCCAAAAATAAACCCGATTAATCCGAGCAACATACCAATACCTGCGAGACCAAAGCCATAACTCCAACCGTAGGTCTCTCCCAAATAACCACAAGCAATCGCTGAAACTGCCGAACCAATATTTATACCCATATAAAAAATCGTAAAGCCAGCGTCTCTTCTTGGGTCGTTTTTAGGGTATAACTTTCCGACAATCGTTGAAATATTTGGCTTTAACAGTCCCACGCCAACGATAATTAAAGCCAAAGAAAAATAGAAGGTTTGCAATGCAAGTTGGTCGATCACTAAATTACCTGAATTATCTCTAAATGCCTGCTCCCCCTCATAAGCCATTCCAAAATGTCCTAAACACAACAATATTCCTCCAAGAATCACCGATTTTCGATTGCCTAAATACTTATCAGCCAACAAGCCTCCAATAATAGGTAACGCATAAACCAAAGAAAAATAACTACCAAATATATCCGCAGCATCTGCGTCACTGAATAAAAAATGCTGGGTCAAAAAGAAGATCAACAAAGCTTTTAAACCGTAAAAACTAAACCTTTCCCACATTTCCATAAAAAAGCATACAGCTAAACCCGGTGGATGTTTGTCGCTAACTGGTTTGGTTTCTTGATATTCAAGACTTTGCTCTACTGTTGTATCCATGTTCGCTCCTGTCAGTATTTTTATTATTTACACAGCTAGAATAAAAATTAACAGATAAGATCCCCATGAAAACTCGGTGAAGCTTTATAAAACATTAAGTGAAGTTCTGGTGAAGCTTTTTGAAAAGCCTTGATATTTAAAGGAGTTTCGCTAATCTGTAGCTTCACTATTGATAAAAGCGAATCATCCCTTGTTCAAACAACCGAGTACTAAAAAACAATTCCAAATCGGTGATATTAAATTAGATCATGATACCAATCAGGTATGGCGTGGCGATAATGAAATATTATTACCTAAACTGTCTTTTAAGCTACTTAAGGTACTGGCAGAAAATTCACCAAATTTGCTCGAACAAGAGGAGTTAATTGGTGAGATATGGCCTGAGATGGTGGTAGGAGTTGAAACTTTAAAACAAAGAGTCCGTTTATTGCGTAAATCATTGGGCGATGACGCCAAATCTCCCCGATATATCGCCGCAGTTCGAGGCCGAGGTTATCGTTTAGTTCCCGAAGTAAAAGTACTTCTCATTAACCAAGTCACCCCGATTGAATTTGACCTCGCTGGCACCACTAAAATACCTAATCTGGTCAATTTGGCCAGCCTTAAAATATGGCGTCAAATATCCTTGGCATTAATGACTTTTATTGTCTTATTAATAACCAGCTTATATTTACTTAGCGAACAAATCAAACACGACTCCAAGCTTCGTTCATTACAACATCTGGCCATTTTGCCTTTTATCAACGTGACTCAAAATCCTGAAGATAACTATCTGGTATCAGGCATGACCAATGAACTAATTGGAGTAATGTCACAAATAGAGCAACTAAAAATTAGTCCTAGAAGTGCTAGTGATAAATACCGAAATAGTGAAAGGGTCATCAGTGAGATAGCCAATAATCTCAACGTTGGCGCAATATTAGACGGCGCGTTATATCGGCGAGATAAACATCTACATTTTAACTTTCAATTAATTGATAGCAACAACCTGACTCAACTGTGGCAAGCAGAATTTGATTTTGGCTCCGACGATATTTTGGCGATTCAGCGCAAAGTGATCACACAAGTGAGTAAACATTTAAAAGCTAAACTTAATCCATCCCAAATACTCGATTCACTCACATTGACCCAACCAACTCAAATTGTGCAAGCTTATGATTTGTATCTTAAAGGCAGAAATTATTATAACCGCTATAGACAAGCAGATAATTTAACTGCAATTCAGTTTTATCAGCAAGCACTAGAGTTAGACCCAGATTTTTCCCTAGCCCACGCAGGACTAGCCGATGCTTATAGCCAAGCAGTATTTCAATTTGGCGCGCTAGATAGCTGGCGTCAACTTGCGTTAAGCTCAGCCCTAAAAGCAGTTCGTTTAGACGACTCTAAGGCCGAATCTCATAAGGCGCTGGGCTTGGCTTATTATTTAAACGGAAATATCAAAAAAGGCATAGAAACGAACATACGTGCAATAAAAATATCACCCAGTCATGCGCAAGCGGTTACTAATTTAGCTTATCTTTACCGCCAAACAGGGCAATTAAACAAAGCCTTACAGTGGAATAAAAGAGCTATTGAGCTAACCCCACAATACGCCCCTGTTTGGGCACATTATGCGCAAACACTCGAAAATTTAGAGCAATATGATGATGCTGAATTAAACTATCAAAAAGCGCTTCAATTACAACCAGATTACGCATTTGCGATTCACCTTTACGCTAATTTTTTAAATCTCAGTGACAGACAAAGTGAAGCGTTACAATTGCTCGAAAGTGCGCGCCAATCCTCGCCTAATGAATATGAATACTTATTTTCAGCCGGAAAAATTTACCTTTATTCAGGTAATTACACCAGTGCTACGGCTTTTTTTGAACGCGCGCTTAAACAACAACACCCAAGCAGTTTGGAATTGCGTTTACTGTCAGCTATTGCCAAACATAACGACTCCTTCGTTTCAGTTGAGCAAACTCAGCTCAAGCAGTTACAGCAAATAACTCAGCTATGGCTAAAACAGAGAGTTGCTCAAAGCGATAATCCTCAAGATCTTTTTATTTTAAGTCTATCTCTAGCCGCACAGAAAGAATATCAACAGAGTGCTCAAGCAATTGAAACAGCCGTTGAGCTTGGATGGACTGATAAACGAATGATATTACACACTCAATTGTTAGAACAAAGTTTAAAATTCACAAAATCAATACAATATATTCCATCTAAGAATATGTAAAACATCTCTATAACCATTTAGCGATAAAGCCTCATTTTTCATACTATTCTCCCCTATTCACTTGATATTTAGGCGATATTTATTATGCTTACCTAGAGTCGAGAAAGCTTTTAAATGGATTTTCACAGAGGTTTACAGGATGTTAGTTCCACTCAGACAGTCTCATTCCCCCAAACAACCACCACAGGTTGATATACACTCTTTATCAGATAAACAATTACGCGCATTGGTCAGTGAGTATCAAAATTCAAGTAATGTGCAACAAGTTCTATATCAGATCGCCAGCATTCCTTTAAATTCAGGAAAAATTAGCTCATTTTTTGAAGCGATCCACCATGCATTATCTGCGATCCTTTATTCTGAAAATATTATCATCGCCACCTTAGATGATGCTGAAGAGAAACTTACCTTTAATTATTTTAGAGATTCAGTTGATCCACTCGACCAGTCACAACTCGACTCTCTGCCTTCTGAAAGAATTAAATATACATTTACTGGTTATGTTTTAAGAACAGGAAAAGCACTGCTGGCAGATAAACAAAAAATGCAGCAATTACTTGACGATGGTGAGGTCAGTCAAGTCGGAGAATCTTGTATTAGCTGGTTAGGTGTCCCCCTTGAATTAGACGGAAAAATCAACGGCGTTTTAGCGATCCAAAGTTATATCAAGTCGATTCAATACAGCGAAGCCGAACTCGACTTAATGAGCTTCGTTGCCAACCATATCAGCGCGGTGATCAACCGAAAAAAATTATCTGATGATGTGATTTCAGCCAACCAACAACTTAAACACTCACAAGTGGAATTAGAAGAAAAGGTGCAATCACGTACTAATGAGCTGGTTAAATCTAATTACGAGTTGCATAAATTACTTAGGCAACAAGAACAAACTCAAGCAAAATTATCACACGACGCCTTGCACGATTCTTTAACTGGTTTGCCTAACCGAAACTTATTTATCGACCGTTTATTACAAGCAATGTATCGTTTTAAAGGTCGTGAACAACTCAAATATGCGGTGTTATTTATTGATCTCGACCGCTTCAAAGTGGTCAATGATAGCCTAGGTCATTTAACAGGCGATCTATTACTCAAAGAAGTTGCGCTAAGATTAGAAAAAACCATGCGACTATGCGATTCGATTGCCCGTTTTGGCGGTGATGAATTTTGTATTTTATTGGAAGGCAATATTGATGACGCACAAACGGTATTAATTGCACAAAGAATTATCGATGAAATATCACTGCCATTTACGCTACAAGGATATGAAATATTTACCTCTCCGAGCGTCGGTATTACCCTTAGCCAGTCTTATTATAATGACCCTGAAGAAATACTGAGAGATGCTGACGCTGCAATGTATCAAGCTAAGTCGATGGGTAAAGCTTGTTATGCCATTTTCGATTTAAGTATGCACAAAAGCGCTTTGAACAGGTTGCAACTTGAAGCCGATCTAAGAGTAGCTGTGAAGGAAAATAAATTGGAAGCTTTCTTTCAACCGATAGTCGATATTAAGACCAGAAAAACAACTGGATTTGAATCTTTGGCCAGATGGCAACACCCTATAAAAGGATTTATTAATCCTGAAGAATTTATCTCAATTGCTGAAGAAACAGGGCTAATCCAACAGTTAGGCAAACAGATTCTATTAACTGCTTTAGATGAATTGTGTTATTGGCGAGAAAACGATAAGTCGAATAAAGACTTGTCGGTTAGCGTCAACCTTTCACCTAAACAGTTAGAAGATGAAGATCTTGTAGGCGATATTTTGCGGGCATTAGCCGATCGAAACCTACCGATCCGCTGTCTTAAATTAGAAATAACCGAGAGCATTTTAATTGATCGATTTGAAGTCGCGAAAAGAATATTAAATCAGTTTAATGATGCAGGCATTAAAATTATGCTGGATGACTTTGGCACTGGATTTTCTTCACTCAGTTACCTGCATCACTTTCCAATCAAAGTGGTCAAAATAGACCGCTCATTTATTAACAATATGTTCAACCAAGCAACGGATATGGCGATCATTAAATCAGTGGAAAACCTTGCATCAGGGTTGAATATGAAGGTTGTAGCGGAAGGGATTGAAAATGAAGAGCAGTATCAAAAGCTCAATCAGTTAGGGATCAATTATGCACAAGGATACTTGTTATCAAAACCTTTACCATCGAATAAAGTGTTAAACTATTTAGCTAAAGTTAAACAAAAATAAATGGAATTAAAAAATGGTTACCTAAATAAATCAAGTAACCATTTTCATTCCTTTATTAGACTAGTTAATCAAATAGGCTCAAAGTCTGTTAATGCTAAAGCAGGTTGATTTTCAACTTTAGGTACAAAGTCGCCTTGTGATGAGTCAAAAGCATAATCATTTTTCCATTGATCAATGTTTTCGATAATTGCATTAATCGAGTGCGCTATAAAACGAGCGTCATCGTCTGTCGTGGTTGGATGAAGTGAAATTCTAACCCAACCAGGCTTTAATGAGAGATCACCTTCATCGATCATATTAGTAATCGTGCATGAAGTGTCTTGATCAACACCTAATAAAATATGCCCGTATGTACCAGCACAAGAACAACCGCCGCGAGTTTGAATACCAAAGCGGTCACTTAAAATTCTAACTATTAAATTAAAATGGATTTCGATTACATAAAAAGAAATCATGCATAATCTACTCTTATTGGAAGAGTGTAATACATTTACTTGTGGGATTTTACTTAACTCATTGCATAATAAATCCACTAACTCTTCTTCTCTCTGATGGATTTTGTCGGTTCCCATGGCTTCTTTTAGTTGAACAGCCAAAGCCGTACGAATGGTTTGTAAAAAACCCGGCGTTCCTCCATCTTCTCTGATTTCAATATCGTCAAAGAAGTGATGTTCTCCCCATGGATTAGTCCAAGTTACAGTACCTCCGCCAGGATGATCGGGTATTTTATTGTGGTACAGCTCTTTATTAAAGATTAATACACCAGAACTGCCCGGCCCGCCTAAGAATTTATGCGGAGAAAACATGATGGCATCTAAACTTTCAAGCGGGTCTTGGGGGTGCATATCAATTTCGACATAAGGTGCAGAAGCGGCAAAATCCATAAAACAAAAGCCACCATGTTGGTGCATTATTTTTGCAAACTGACGATAGTCTGTTTTTATCCCTGTGACGTTACTACAAGCTGTAAAAGAACCAATTTTCATTGGTCTATCTTTATACTCGACTAATAATTCTTCAAGGGCATTGGTGTCAGGCATTCCTTCACTATTTTCTGGGATCACAATTAATGTAACAGCGCATTCGTACCAACTGGTTTGATTAGAGTGATGCTCCATATGAGTAATAAAAACCACCGGTTTTTCAGATTCTTTAATCGTAAAACGATCGGCCCATTTTTCTGGCACACGCAATCCTAGAATTCGTTGAAACTTATTGATTACTGCCGTCATCCCCGCGCCAGCACAAATCAAAACATCATCTTCATTGGCATTAACGTGTTGTTTGATTGCAATTTGCGCTTGATGATAAAGCTTGGTCATAGCACAACCAGAGTAGCTTGCTTCTGTATGAGTATTAGCGACCAAAGGGCCTATTTTATTACTAATAAAATTTTCAATTGGTGCGTACAAACGACCACTAGCAGTCCAGTCAGCATAGATCATTCTATTACCGGCATACTCCAAATTAGAGCCTATAATTTGTTCACGAAAAGGCTTAAAGTAATCTTCTAAGCTGTTGCCCTCTGAATTGTTGCCCACTAAATTGTTAGTTTCTAAAGCGCTCAATCTCTATTCTCCGATTCAATTCTTTGTATTATCTCTATTTAAATTTTTATTTTCTTATTCTGTTATTGTCTTTCTCTGTTACTTTGCTATTTTGCTTTTATACTGGCGCGGTTAATTTCCAGCAATCGTCATTTCTTCTAGCAACCAAGAACCGGTTAAAGTACTACTACGATGATCAAGATCATTACCGATTGCAATCAGGTTAGAAAACATCTCTTTTAGGTTTCCTGCGATAGTAATCTCTTCAACAAAATATTGGACTTCTCCATTTTCAACCCAAAACCCCGAAGCCCCTCTAGAATAATCTCCTGTCACCAAGTTAACGCCGTGCCCCATCACATCGGTTACTATCAGCCCTGTATTCATTTTTTTAACCAGCGCTTCAAAACCTAAATCCATTGGAACAACTTGTAAATTGTGTACTCCGCCAGAATGTCCGGTTGGCTGCATATTTAATCGTCTAGCACTATAACTGTCGAGTAAATAGGTATTCAGTATACCATTTTCAATAATAGCTTGTTCTTTAGTAGCAAGACCTTCGTTATCAAACCATGAGCTCGCCAAACCACCTTTAATGAGAGGTTTCTCAGTAAACTGAACGAAATCAGGGAAAATTTGTTGCCCTAAAGAATCTAATAAAAATGATGACTTCCTATACAAGCTGGCACCACGAATACCTGAGCAGAAATTACCAATAAGTCCGCGTGCGATCTCCGGGATCATTAATACAGGCACTTTTTGAGTGGTTAATTGTCTACCATTTAATCTAGCAACAACTTTTTCAGCCGCTTTTGCGCCGATGTGTTTTGCAGACTCTAACAATTCTGCGTTGCGTGCTATCGAGTACCAATAATCTCGCTGCATTCCTTTTTCGTCTTCGGCAATTAAAACACAACTCAAACTGTGCCGGGTTGAAGGTGATGCCGCAGAAAACCCGTGAGAATTGGCAAAATAGCGAATATTACGATGACTACTAAAACTAGCACCTTCACTTTGAGAAACTTTATCTGAAAAATCTAAACCGGCTTGCTCGCATTCTAAAGCCATTTCTTTGGCAATGTCTGCTGTGATACCCATTGGGTGGTCAAGCTCTAAATCAATAGGGTTACTAGCCATCAATGACTTATCCGCTAATCCGGAACAAGGATCTTCTTGAGTGTATTTGGCAATATTACAAGCAGCGTCGACTGTAGTATTTAAAGCGTCTATTGATAAGTCACTGGTGCTTGCTGAGCCTTTTTTATGGCCAAAATAAACAGTTAAACCAAAGCTATTATCACGATTATATTCGAGTGTTTCTATATCCTGGTTTCGCACTTGAACCGATAGTCCAAGATCTTTACTCACACCAACTTCGACCTGAGTAGCCCCTTTGCTTAAAGCACGCTGAATGAGATCTTGCCCAATTATTTCTAAATTATTTACTTCCGCGCCAATATCCATTTCATCGGCAGTTTGTAAATTATTTGAGCTGTTTGCTGTTATTATTTTAGTGTTTTTCATTATTCGATTATCGCTGTTATATTAACTATCAATGTTTGTTAACTATCAATTTTATTAACGACTAACTTTGTTTTAAGCATCAAGTTGATTATCGACTATAAACTCAGATAACTTTACTTTAGCTTGAATTCTCTTTTTATCTATTTTTGAATTTTGTAAATTTCTCACTAATTGACGGAGTGTTTGTCGATTCAAAGAGGCATTATTTTCAACCATTTTCTGAATTTGTTTATCACCATCAGTAATCAATAATTCAACCAATTTATCCACTTTAGAACGCGCTTCTCTGACTTGATTTTTTTTCTCTTGCGCAAGTTTATCAGCGCGAATAGCAGCTTGCGCACGCAAGGATGAAAAAGAATCGTCGGCTATAATTTGTTTTGACTCGTCCACTTCATCGTGACGTAAACACTTAGCGATAAATGCCAAATGTCGTTTAATAGCAATATTACCGCTTTGTTTATAATAATCACTAATTGCACTTTTAGTGGTTTCATTTAATGGCAGCAAACTCACTTTATCAGCCGACAACTCGATTAACTCTTTTGCAAAGCCCTGCAAATCTTTGGCTATATTTTTTAACTCGGTTTTACTAACATAATCATCGGGTAAATTTTCTCGATTTGCATGAACGGCTTTATGTTTATTTGAATAATCTTTGCTCATTAGTTAGTTCCTCCAACCGTTAATTCATCAACCTTCAATGTCGGCTGACCAACTCCCACAGGTAAACTTTGTCCTTCTTTACCACAAACGCCGACCCCTTTATCCAACGCTAAATCATTACCAACCATGCTGACCTTAGTTAATACATCAGGTCCATTACCGATTAATGTCGCCCCTTTCACAGGCGCGGTTATTTTTCCGTCTTCAATTAAATAGGCTTCACTGGTAGAAAAAACAAACTTACCCGAAGTAATATCCACTTGTCCGCCGCCAAAGTTAGGCGCATATAAGCCCTTTTTAACCGACTTAATAATGTCATCAGGCTCGCTTTCACCGCCCAGCATATAAGTATTGGTCATTCGAGGTAATGGCAAGCATGAATATGACTCTCGTCGGCCATTACCGGTACTATGACTATTCATCAAACGGGCATTTTTCTTATCTTGCATATAACCAGTTAAGATCCCTTGTTCAATTAAAGTGGTCGTTTGAGTTGGAGTTCCTTCGTCATCCACGGTTAATGAGCCACGACGGGAATCAATTGTTCCATCGTCGACAATAGTGCAAAGAGAAGACGCCACTCTTTGACCTATTTTACCGGCAAATGCAGACGAGCCCTTACGATTAAAGTCTCCTTCTAATCCATGTCCAATTGCTTCATGTAGTAAAACCCCTGGCCATCCAGCGCCCAATACCACTGGCATTAACCCAGCAGGAGCGTCAATTGCTTGTAAATTAATACTCGCTTGATGTACTGCCTCGGCTGCTAATTGCTGCAATAGCTCATCAGTTAATATATTATAATTATCTCGACCACCTAGCCCCGAACTACCGCGCTCGGTTTTTCCTTTGTCTTTCATAATCACTGTCACACTCGCGCGCACTAAAGGTCTAATATCGCTGACTAAAGTACCATCACTAGCACACACTAAAACCTTTTCAAATACACCAGATAAAGACGCGATAACTTCGGTCACTCTTGAATCTACCCCACGAGCAATCTGATCGAGTTTTTGTAATATCTGCAATTTTTCGGTTTCAGTCAGACTCATTAAAGGGTCATCGGCAGAGTAAAGTGCTTTAGTTGTTTTTCCAGGGGTTAGGTTCACTTTTGCTTCACTTCCCAGTACAGCAATACTACGTGAAGCTTTTGCCGCTTGTTGAAGTGCGGGCAACATGATTTCTTCGGAATATGCAAATCCAGTTTTTTCCCCACTTAAAGCTCGCACGCCAACCCCTTTATCACAGCTGAAACTTGCATCTTTAACTATTCCGGATTCGAGTACCCAGGATTCATGACGAGAACTCTGAAAAAATAACTCTGCAAAGTCGACTTTATGAGAAAGCATTGAGCCCAATATGTTTTCTAAGTCGCTTACTTCAAGCTCTGCTGGTGTGAGAAATTCTTGGCTGGTTAGTATTAATGGGTTGGTCATTGGGTTATCCAGTCAGTATTATCACTATTGTTTAGCAATAATAAATAAAGTTATTGTTATTATTTAATTAAGTGAGTGGCTGTATTATAACCCTTCTTGTTTTGAACTGTCTTGTTGTTCAGCCCTATCTTTAACTTCAAGGCTCTCTTCTTGTTTATCTTGTTTTTCTTCCCTTTTCACTTTCATAGTCGACTTACTCTTACTGATCTCTTCTACCTGAATATCGTCCAAGTCACCATAAATACGATATTCAACCTGGGTAACAACATCTATTGCAGGTTCCATAATTTTATTAAACAAATAAAACAACAAACCAGTCGCAGGATCTGCTGCCGCCCAACCGACTAAAACGGGTAAACTAGCGCTTAACTTAGGGGTTGTCAAAGCCCATTGTTCAATAGTTTTATTCTTTAAATCAACATTGCCTGCTAGTTTGATTTCGGCAGCATTACCATCAATGTAGACATTATCTGTTTGAACTAAGCCATCTCGCAAAGCTACGTCACCACTTAATTTGCCATAGTAAAAACCTTTCTTATAAATCTCTTTAAAGTCTAACTGTAGTCTGCGAACTAAAGTCTGCAAATTGAATAGGGACAAAAACCTAGCTTTAACATTATCCACCTCACTTAAATAACCTTCACCAAGCTCAAAGTGAGCATCTCCATTAATTTCTAATGGTTCAAACTGCCATGGTTTTTGAGACCAATTTAATTTTCCTACAACACGAGCATCACTTTCTTCGACTGATATAGGATAGTCCCAACGATTCATTAATTTACCTAAATCACTTGTTTTCAAATCAAATTCTAATAAAGTAATGTTTTCTAAATCAATGACTGAATTGTTATTTAATTCGTCATTATTTTGTTTTTTTACTTTTTGCAACCAATCAAGATTAAATGATAGTTGGTGATTTTTTTTATTGCTAATTAAACCGTTTAAATTTAGGCCGTGTAAATTATTTCTCAGCTTAGCTTTTATTTGCCCTAAATAACGAGAAAATAATTTACAATCATCACACTTGATATCAACTTCAGGCCATAGATAAGGATTATCCAAAATATTTCTTGTCTGTATATTTTCTTTATCTATAGGTTCAAGTTCAATAAAATCTGGTTTCAGATCAAACGTTAACCTCTGTATGTCTAATTGCCAAGGAGCATCCGTTAGAACTTTAAGTTTTCCATCTGTCAGTGGGCTGTGAAATAAAATATTCCAACCGCCATCAATATACTTTGTAGCAGCCAATTGAACATTAAATAACTCAACCGCAGTGTTCTCTATATTTTCTACCTCTATATTGAATTTGGTCTCAAAAAGCGATTGTGGGCTATTTGCGTATTGCGCTTTAGTCGATTCAAATATCTTATTCCATTTGGCAAGATTAAAGTTTTTTAATTTAGCATTAACGACGAAATTATCGTCTATCATTGCATCTGATTTATGCTCAAAATTATAGTTGAAGATCCCACCTGTGGTTTGAGTAGAATTATTAGTGTTTTTCCACTGCCATTTTCCATCAAGACCTTGCCAAAGAATATTGGCTTGTGATATTTCATCCAGTTCAATATCCAGTTGCAATGGCGTTATTTTATCTTTTGTTTTAAAGAATTGGTCAGGTAAATTAATCTCTATACCCTTTAAGTCTGTCAAAAACTTAACTGTACTCTTTGAACGTTCTTTAGCCACACCAATTTCTATAACTGAATTAAATTTAGTCTGGCCTATAGCAAATTGAGCCCATGAATCTCCAACAAAATCTTTTAAAGCGTCAGAAGTTAAAACTCCTTTAACGTCAATTTTCAACTCTGGTTGACTGTTTGTTTCAGCTCCTATTAGAACTGCTGTTAATGGAGCATCATAGTATTTAGCTGACAGTGTCGACTTTTTAATTCCAGACTCATCAAAATAAAGCCTACCATCAAGATTTGTAAACGTCATACCAGCGACTACAACTTGTGATTGATTAATGTCTGGCAATACACTTCCTTTAAGACTAAATGAAGATGAATCTCCTAGCCCTATATTAAATGACAAGTCAGTTTGCAATGCTCCGGAATAATCTAAAATTGCGACAGATTCGCCAATTGAATTTAATGGCGAATTTAATAGATAATTTTTACCATTATTGTTTTTAGAACTTACCTTTAAGTCCAACTCTAAAATTGAATTTTCTTGAGAGAAATCTTTAACCAATGCTCTCGCACTCTTTAACTGATTGTTTATTGACGAAGCATTACTGAGCTTAATATCCATTCCGTTTGCTTCAAACAGCAATTCTGCATCGATTGTTTCTACTAATGGCCAATCTGGTAGAAATTGATATTTTGCTCCTTTTAACTCAGCTAAAGCGGCGAACAGGCCTTCTTCGTCATCAAATGGAAAGCTTTTTATTGGGCCGTGAATCACTGATTTAACCGTTGAAAATGTACCTGAGTAGATACTAGTGTCAAGATAATCAATCAAAGACTGGTTCATTACGGCGACCGGTAAATATTGTGATTTATTAGTTAAATCGACATCTGATAATTCAGTATATAACGACAGTACAGGCTCATCATCTTGATAAAAGTAACGACTTGTAGCGTCGAGGGTAAGATCTTTATTGCTAAATCGTGCAGAGTGAACCATTAGATCAAATGATTTTCTAGTACTTCCTGTCCAACTAAGAGATACATCTAACTCGCTTAAATCAATTTCATCTCTAAAAAAACCAGCAAAATCTAATTGAATATCACGACCTTTAAGTACAGAAAAACCTTGATTATTAGCGTAACTCAGCTCTCCACTGAGACCGTTAGCATTTGGCATACCAAATAAATCATTGTATTTAATTTCAGAAAACAGGGTGTAAATTTTAGGTAAATACCATACGCCTTGCTTTTTAGTTAACCGAACGCCCAATGTATCTAAATTAACGTTCAGCCCTGATTTTTTAAAAGCATTCTGAGTTATTTCTTGATCAAACAAGATATCCAAATATTCCACAAAGGGATTAATTTGAAAATCGTGGGTAATAAGGTCCCAGCTTAGATCAAAAGAATCGTCCTGTTTGAACAGAAAAAACAGTTCAGGCAAATTGACAATTTCACTCTTACCTTTAATTAAATTAATATCATTTAATGCCAGTACGCCGCTGCTTTCATCTTCGAAAATCCAACTAAACCTTCCGGAAAATTTTTCAAAACTAATAGGCTCTAACATCTTCTTAGCTTGTGTATTTTGATTGGATTTATTAATACTAACTTTTGGCCAAACAACTTGATTAATATCAACATCCCCAATCGCAGAGTCCCAGTGACCATTATTCCAATCAGCCCATAGACGCCAGTTTAAATCACCGTGGTTCGGCTTTAGATGTTTTAGGTTGTCAAACAAAGGTAAATTTGAAATTAATATTTGTTTTCCTTCTAAATACAGTTGAGTGGTACTCTCCTTAAGAGATGGATCACCATGAATTTCCGCAACAAGGTTTATCTCACCTTGAAATTCATCAATCAATACACCTGATAACTGATGAACCTCAGAAAAATTTTGAACTGACAACTTGTCCAAATGATACTTAAACTGCTTTCCGCTGAGTGTTAACAAACTGATTTTTGAATTCTCAAGCGTTAGATTTTTTTGGGCAAATAGAGTAGAAAGCAATAGGCTACTGGTAGATTCAATATCTACACTATTATTCTCTAACTTAGTTTTATCTATTGAATCTAAACTAACCGTTAATTTTCTATTTAAAATAAAATTTAATACAGCACCGTTAATATCGACTTGTTCAGTAATCAGTGTTTTAGATAAAACAGATTTCAAGCCGTCAATATGAATCGAGAATGAGTCAACAGAAAGTAAATTTTGTTTTCCATAATTTGATTTGATCGAGAAATTTCTAGCCGCTATGATCGGACCATGCGTTCCCCACTCGGCATCTATTCTTTCAAACTCTACTTCGAGCTGATATTTATTTTCTAACCAGCTTTCGATGTCTGACTTGAAATAATTAATCTGGGGTAAGATAAAGCGAAATAAAGTAAAGCTGACTGCAGTCAAAATAACAATAGCTGCAATAGACAACCACAGCTTGTTAATTAAATAAACAAAGAACCGACTAAAGCGATTATTAGCTTTTTGGTTCATCGACTAACTTTCAATTTCAAAACTATTAATTTCATAAAATTGGCAACTGAGCATTCTCATTAAAGTAAAACCACATCAAACTGCTCTTGAGTATAAAGTCTTTCAGCCTGAAATTTAATCGGCTTACCAATCATCGACTCTAGCTCAGCTAAATGAACAGCTTCTTCTTCTAACATTCTGTCAACCACATTATGTGACGCTAGCACTAAATATTTTTGTGCTTCATAAGCTCTAGCTGAACGGTATAATTCACGAAAAATTTCATAACAAACTGACTGCGCGGTTTTAATACTGCCTCGACTGTCACAAGTTGGACAAGGTTCACATAATAAGTGTTCCAAGCTCTCTCTATCTCTTTTTCGCGTCATTTGCACCAACCCTAGAGAAGAAACCTCAGAGATATTGGTTTTCACATGGTCTCTATCGATGGCCTTTGCCAAGGTTCTCAATACCTGACGCTTATGTTCTTCGTCTTTCATATCGATAAAATCGATGATCACCATCCCGCCTAAATTACGTAATCTTAATTGTCTTGCTAAAGAAGCAGCCGCCTCTAAATTCGTTTTAAAAATTGTATCTTCAAGATTTCTGTAGCCAACGAATGCACCTGTATTTACATCAATTGTGACCATTGCTTCTGTTTGCTCGATGATAAGATAGCCACCTGACTTTAACTGAACTTTTCGATGCAGTGCTTTTTCAATTTCGTCTTCAACATTAAACACGTCAAACAGCGGTCTTTCACCTAAGTACAATTCGACATTAGGACGAAGCGCAGGAACAAACTCATCTACAAAGGATAACAAACGAGTATGAACCTTCTCTGAATCGACAATAATTTTTTCAACATCGGAGGGTATAAGATCACGAATCAAACGTAACGCCAAATCAAGATCTTCATGTACTAAACTTGGCGCTTTGGCAGCCCTGATTTTACTTTTGATAACTTGCCATATTTTATTAAGAAACTCAGTATCTCTAATAATTTCTTCGCTACACACGCTTTCAGCGGCAGTCCTTACAATATAACCTGGTGACGATTCCTTTTTATTGGTTCCCGACAAAATTTCTTTCAAGCGTAACCGCTCTGTTTCATCTTCGATCCTTTGCGACACTCCAATATGCTGATTATCAGGCATCATTACTAAATAACGCGAAGGTATAGTTAAATGAGTCGTTAATCTTGCCCCTTTGGTGCCTATTTCATCTTTAATCACTTGAACAGTAATAGACTCTCCAACGTGTAATAGTTCATTAATATCAGGCGTCGCAATATTATCGTTTTCTATCAACTCAGATTCAGTAATAGGTAAAATATCTGCGGCGTGCAAAAATGCCGATCTTTCTCTACCGATGTTAATAAAAGCAGCCTGCATTCCTGGTAAAACGCGAATAACTTTTGCTCGATAGATATTTCCAACCAATCCTCTGCTTGATTCTCTTTCAAGAAAAATTTCCTGCAACATACCATTTTCAATCACTGCAACTCTGCATTCTTGGGGGGTCACATTAACCAGAATTTCTTCTTTCATGATAGTGCCTTGATATTTATATTTTGAACCATCTTATTCTAGTGCTTATTGCTAAAATGTTTGTTAAGTAACAAAGCTGTTTGATAAAGCGGTAAGCCGACAACACCAGAGTAACTGCCATTAATTGTGGTGACAAATTGAGCTGCTAATCCTTGAATAGCATAACCACCAGCTTTATCCATGCCTTCGCCCATTTTACAATAGTCTTCAATTATTTTTTCAGTCAGTTTAGCAAAAGTTACGTCAGTAACAGAGGTTTCAAGTGTAAGCGCTTGTTTGTTTAGCACAGCTACCGAAGTGATCACTTGATGGGTGTTATTTGATAAATGGGTTAACATTTCTCTGGCTTGCTCAAGATTATTGGGTTTACCCAAAACTTGATCTGCTAGTACTACACTAGTATCCGCAGCTAACAATGCTCTTGCTTGATAATTTACAAAAGTAGATATTTTTGAACTACTCCAACCAGCTTGAGCTTTTTCAGTTGCCATTCGTGAAACATAATCTATTGGTTTTTCATTACTTCTAATCGATTCATCAATTTCTATGTCTAATAGTTCAAAATTAACGCCTATTTGAGTTAATAGCTCTCGCCGACGTGGCGAACGAGAGGCGAGAAAAATAGGTTCATATTGTTGAAATAACATCTATTTAGCCTTTAAATTTTGTTCGATTAGCTAACAATGATTTCTTCTTACATCGCGAAGTAATATAAATACCCAAGGCCAAAAGAACAGGCTACCAAATAATGGAAACCAGTAAGTTAAATCTATGCTCACAGGATTTACTAAACCAGATAGTGTCATCACTATCATACGATGAATACCAATCACGACCATCACATTAATCGCTTGTTTCCAGCGAGGGAACAACCTTAAACGATGGAATATCATTTGGATCAAAAAAGCGACTATTGCCAATGATAGAGCGTTTATTCCAAACAAAGTGCCATCTAGCACATCAACGAATAAGCCTAAAACCCATCCGCTCAACACTCCAACACGATTGGGCAATGCCATCACCCAATAGATTAAAACTAAAGCGACCCAATCGGGTTTAAATAAACTAATAATTTCAGGTAATGGCATCACACTCATTAGCATCGCCAATATAAATGACAATATAATGATCAAACCACCACTTGAATCAGCTTTACTCTGCATTAATTAACCGCCTGCTTTTTGTCTGTCAGTTGCTCTTTGCTGTTTTCTGATTTATTGATAGTTTCTGAATTTCCTTTATTTGACCAAACTAATAGTACTGGTGCACTCTGCTCTAACTTGGCTGAAGGCGTAGCTAATATCTGACTGAAAGCCTCCCCAGGGTTATGACTGATTGAAAAAACCGTCGCCACAGGATAACCATCAGGAAAACGTAAACCCAAACCCGAACTCAATAATAAATCACCAACTTTAATATCGGTCGTGTCAGGAACGTACTGCAAAGCTAATTGATTGATCTGACCTGTACCAACAACAATGGCTCGGATACCATTTCGGTTTACTCTTACAGGAATTGCATGGGTAGCATCGCTGATCATTAATACCCTAGAAGTGACTAAAGAAACTTCGACTATTTGACCAACTATGCCGTGTGCATCAATTACCGTCTGCCCAATATAAACATCATCTTGGCTACCTTTATTGATCATAAACTTCATACTAAAAGGATCACTATCAATATGAATGATTTCGGCAACTAAACGCCTTTCGACCTGTTTATTTTCAGTGCCTAACAAATGTCTTAATCGTGCGTTTTCGGCTTGCATCGCAATATATTTTTGTAATTGCGCTTTTAGAATTAAACTCTCATTTCTTAAGCGTGAGTTTTCACGACTCAATTGACTACGGCTCATCAACTTTTCACCACTCCAAGCAAAAAAATCTGCGGGAATATCTGCCAAAATGATAATAGGAGTAATAAAAGTACTGATCGCTTTACGCAGTCCTTTAAGATGTTGTTGGTGATGATCAATAAACATTAAAACCGTCGATAATACGGCAACTATGAAAAGTCGGGTTGTATGAGATGTGCCCTGTGCAAACAGCGTTTTAATCGTACGGCCCTTAATCTAACTGGTTGAATTTGTGAAAGTTTTGCTATTTTAGCTTAGTCACCGATGAATATCCAACGAAACCAATTGGAATCAGACTTAGAACCTAATTTAGAAAGATATCACACAAATTATTGCTCAATAATTACCTGTGCGACTGCATAGTGTTTTTCATCACTAATACTAAGGTGCAACTGAGCACCTGATATATGTGCCATTTTAGATAAAGCTTCACCGTGTAACTTTAAGTAAGGCTTACCCAGCTCATTATTTTTTACTTGGATATCAGGTAAAATAACACCGTCAGCGATTCCCGTACCCAATGCTTTGGCAAAAGCTTCTTTGGCGGCAAACCTTTTTGCTAAAAAACGAGCTTGAAAATTATGCTTGTCAAAAATATTTTTTTCATCGGGATGTAAAATTTTTGAAGAAAAAGCCTCGGCGTCTCTAGTCAAGGATTTTTCCACTCGAGTAATCTCACAGATATCGATCCCGATCCCATAAATACTCATCGACGCGCCTCAAGCATAATGTTTTTCATATCCATTACAGCTTTGTCCAGGCCACTAAAAACCGCTTGAGAAATAATCGAATGTCCAATATTCAGCTCATAAATCTCGTTTATCGCTGCAATCGGCGCAACATTGTGATAATGCAATCCATGTCCAGCATTCACGGTTAATCCTAAATCGACGGCACTTTTTACACCATCACATATTAAACGATACTGTGATTGGCGAACTTCATCGTTAGTCGCATCGGCGTAGTGACCAGTGTGGATTTCGATGAAAGGCGCGCCAACTTGAGATGCGGCTTCAATTTGACGAGGATCAGCATCGATAAAAAGTGACACTTTTATATCTTGCTCGCCCAACTCAGAACAGGCGCGTTTAATTTTTTCAAATTGGCCACAGACATCTAGCCCACCCTCAGTAGTTAATTCCTCGCGTTTTTCAGGTACTAAGCATACAAACTCTGGCTGAATATTTTTGGCAATTGCTATCATTTCGTTAGTGACGGCCATTTCTAAATTAAGTCTAGAATTAATACATTCTCGCACTAGCTCAACATCGCGATCTTGTATATGACGACGATCTTCTCTCAAGTGAATGGTTATACCATCTGCCCCAGCTTGTTCTGCGACTAATGCAGCTTGCAAAACTTGTGGATAATCGACACCACGCGCTTGACGCAAAGTCGCTACATGGTCGACATTAACCCCAAGTAAAATAGGTTGAAATTGGCTCATATAAATATCCTGTAGTTCTTAGTTTCTGCTTGAAAGGCTATCTTTTGCTAAATTTAAATGTTGCCACATTTTACGGCTTTGTAAAGGCTTATTACCGATCACTTCACGTAAAAATACGGCTGTAATTTGTTGGCTCGATTTAAAATATTCAGGATAATGCTCACCTGTGGCTAATGACAATATTGATTGGCCATAAAAACTGTCATTGGTAAGCTTTTGACTACTTTTCTTAGATGACTTTTCAATATTTTGAGCAGAATTTAGCGCATATTCAGCAATCGGTTCCTGACAGTTATTTTCAGTTTCGACCATTTGAAATCCCATTTCGGGAATAAGGTAATAATATTGATTAGCTTGAATTTCATTCTGCTCTAGGTCAAAAATCCAGTCTGGCGCAATTCCAATATTGGTTAATAAAGCGACTTCAAAGTTTCTTAATATCGGTTGAACAGGCGTATTTGAAACGAATGGATTAGACTTTAATTGATTAATAAACTCGCCGTAGTGAATATATAATTCTGGATATTCATGGCGTTCGGGGCAAGCTCTCAGAATTAATTCATTGGCATAATAACCACAAGCCAGTGCCTTTCCACTGAGGCCGACAACTCCCTTTAAACTATCAACATTACAATTGGTCTCAGCTCTATCTGTAGAACTATTTATTACCCTTTGTATTTCGCAATGAACTAAAGTCTTTAGATCTCCCCTTCCAGTGAATCCGATTATTAACTCATTAAATGGCTGTAAAACGGCCTTTCTTGCTTGTGAACGTTTTCCTTTGATACCCTTTGCGATAATAGAAAATCGTCCAAGCTCAAAAGAAAACAACTGAATAATTTGGCTGTTTTCCTGATAGGATTTTGCGTGTAGAACAAATGCTGATACTTGAGTGGTGTTGTGTTTCATATCGGCACTTGTGAAAATATTTTCTCAATTAAAAATCGATGCGTTACTCGTCAAACTCATCAAAGCCTAACGAGCGTAATGCACGCTCGTCATCTGCCCAACCATCTTTGACCTTAACCCATAACTCTAAGAATATTTTTTGGCCAAATAAACGAGAGATATCCATTCGAGCATCAGTACCAACTTGTTTTAAACGACTACCACCTTTGCCTATTACTATCGATTTTTGACTATTACGTTCAACCAAAATCAACCCATTAATATGTAGCACCCCCTTCTCGTCGGTTTTAAACTGTTCAATCTCAACTGTTATTGAGTAAGGCAATTCATCACCTAATTGACGGATCAGCTTCTCGCGAATAATTTCTGCGGTTAAGAAACGCTCGCTTCTATCGGTGTAATAATCCTCAGGAAAAACGAAATCATTCTCGGGCATAGCCTTAATCAAAATATCTTTTAACTCTTCAACTTGTAGTCCTTTTAATGCCGAGCCAGGCATAATTTGACTAAACTCGTGTTTGGCTGAGAGCTTTTGCAATAAGGGTAATAACACTTCTTTATCTTTTATCTGATCGACTTTATTAATAAATAAAACTACCGGACGGTTGCTCGCTTGTATATGCTCTAATACAAGTTGATCATCTTCAGTCCATTGATTAGGTTCTACCACAAAAACGACAATGTCGACATCATTGATTGAACTTGACGCCGCGCGGTTCATTAACCGATTGATGGCACGAGGTTCTTTCTTATGCAAACCTGGAGTATCCACATAAATTAATTGGGTACTATCAAAAGTGTCTATCCCCATAATTCTATGACGAGTAGTTTGTGGTTTACGCGAAGTAATACTGAGTTTCTGACCTAACAAACGATTAAGTAAAGTCGATTTTCCAACATTCGGACGACCAACAAATGCGACAAAACCACAATGTGATGTTTGGCTTTTAGCCATTGATTAATTTCTCCAAAATTTTCGACGCGGCGTCTTGTTCTGCTCTTCGGCGACTGGCGCCTTTGCCTTCAGACTCAATCGATTTATACTCTATTTTACAATTAACCCAATAAACCTTGGCGTGATCTTTTCCACTTGAACGCACAACTTGATAATCAGGAATACTCTTATTACGAGACTGTAACCACTCTTGCAGTCGTGTTTTAGGATCTTTTTGAGCCATATCTAAAGATAAAGCGGATAAATTATCACGGTAAATATTAAGTATATAATTTTGTACGGTGACATAGTCACTGTCTAAATAAACAGCACCAATAATCGCTTCAAATGTATCAGATAAAATTGAAGCCCTTCTAAAACCGCCGCTTTTTAGCTCGCCACCACCTAACCTCAAGAAGTCGCCAATATTTAACTCTTGTGCTAACTCAAACAATGCTTTTTCTTTGACTAAAAATGCACGTAATCGGCTTAACTGACCTTCGTCAGCATGTGGGAATTGGGTAAAAAGTTGATGAGCAATCACGCTACCTAAAATCGCGTCACCTAAAAACTCCAATCTTTCATTATGCTGACTGTTTGCCGAACGATGAGTTAGAGCTAACTCTAACCTTTTCACATCGCTAAATTGGTAACTGATTTTCTGTTGTAGTAATTTGATATTGGGTAATACAGACATAATTTTCTAAATAGCTACCAAGATTTACTAAGTTTAAAATTGTTTATTTTGTTGTGCGAATTTCTTCATCAAACACAACCAAAACAGAAACATTACTAATTATATGACCTTTATCGGTATAAAGTAGATGGATATATTTACTATCTTGCTTGTCTCTTTTAATCGTAATGACATCAGCCGATAAGCCTCTGATGTTATTAATAACTAATCTTTTATTAATTACTGTTAACAAACTCTTCTTCGTCATGGTTTTAAATTTTGGCTCATCAACAACCGTCTGCATTGCCTCTTTAATGAATTTATAATCCAAATAAATACTACCAACAATCGCAGTAAAGTAAGCAATAAACCCGAGCATCAATATGATGCTTAATGTTGACCACATGGTTGCGCCATTTTGATATTTTTTCATTTTACAAACACCTTAAAATAGTTACCCGTGAATTAGATAAAATAATTGCTAACTTATTGATTTTACAACGTATGAATAATCATAGCATAACTATTAATTAATTGACCCAATCCTTTCAATTGCTATCCCTGTCGGTACCCAGCTAAACCATTTATTCTCAATCTCAAAATCCAAATGCAACCAAATTGAAACTGCTTGGCCTACAAGATTTTCTTCAGGAACAAAAGAAGTTAATGACCAATAACGTCCATCATGACTGTTATCACGATTATCACCCATCACAAAATAATGGCCTGCAGGTACTTTAAAACGTCTGCCAGCAGGGTAATACCTTCCTTTTTCAGGTCTCATTGGATTATTTAATATATGATGTTCTTTACCATTAATCACTTCAATAAACTCATCATTTTTATCACCTACACCAGTTTTAGGGTTTCTATCCCAGTAACCACCATTCTGTACCAATTTTTTATCTATCTTTACTTTTTTAGGGCAATCTGTCGGCTTGATATCACTAGCACAAGATGGAATAACGAAAAGTTCTTTGTATCGAGAATAAATAACTGTATCACCCGGTAAACCAATCACTCTTTTAATGTAATCTTCATGGGGTGGGTGCGGCGCTCTAAAAACAGCCACATCACCACGGGTAGGCAGGCCAACATCAACGACTTTTTCAGAGGTTACCGGCAATCGAAGTCCATAGTTATATTTATTGACTAAAATAAAATCACCTTCAGTTAAAGTCGGTTTCATTGAAGCTGATGGAATCTGGAAAGGTTCATATAGAAATGAACGTAGAACTACGATAAAAAGCAATATAGGAAAAAATGACTTTGAATAATCGACATGGATAGGCTCACGCGAAACAGCTTCAAGAGCCTCCTCAGCCGGCTCATCTGTCTGCTGATAAAGTTTGGCAATCGCCGCTTTACGTTGTTTACCGGCGGTTAACGCGTCAATCAACCAGATCACACCTGAAATAGCGGTTAGAACAACCAACACTAATCCGTAATAACTACTCATTTATCTAATTATCCTTTTATTTTTTATACTTAACATTTTTACCTGGGTTAATCTTTACCTACTTGTAATAC
>Ga0114899_1000268_pt1 | contig 41731 bp, 45 predicted proteins | sample MalvireepMed_215_FD_83497 | JGI IMG/M metagenome (GOLD analysis project Ga0114899, IMG submission 83497) | Marine viral communities from the Global Malaspina Expedition - Malaspina viral metaG DeepMed_215 | ecosystem: Environmental > Aquatic > Marine > Oceanic | place: Mediterranean Sea...
CCCCTGCCCCCGCCCCGCCGGATCACCCCGGGCTATATCCTCGCCGTCGCCGCCGTCTGGGCGGCGGTGCTCTATGCGCTGATGGGCGGCGGATAGAAAAAGGGCGGCGGACCCGAAGCCCGCCGCCCTGAATTCAAACCAGATCACGAAGGACCGGTCAGTCCTCGGAGTCATCCGCGGCCGAGTAGACCGGACCGGAGTCCAGACCCTTGGCGTCCACGTCGCGATCGACGAACTCGATCACGGCCATGGCGGCGTTGTCGCCGTGGCGGAAGCCCGCCTTCATGATGCGGATGTAGCCGCCCGGACGCTCGGCGTAACGACCGCCGATGGTGTCGAACAGCTTGCCGACCTGGGTCACGTCACGGACCTGGCTGATGGCCTGACGACGCGCGGCCAGATCACCCTTCTTGGCCAGGGTGACCAGCTTCTCCACGTAGGGACGAAGCTCCTTGGCCTTGGGCAAGGTCGTCGTGATCTGCTCGTGCTTGATCAGCGACGCAGCCATGTTGGCCAGCATGGCCTGGCGGTGGCTGGCCGTGCGGCCGAGCTTACGATGAGCGGCGCCGTGGCGCATTGGGGTCTCTCCTCAGTCAGACCGGGCGTCAACGCCGCCCCGGCCCTTTAGCAACCTAGATCTGGTCTTCGAACTTCTTGGCGAGTTCCTCGATGTTCTCCGGCGGCCAGTTCGGCACATCCATGCCGAGCGACAGGCTCATCGAAGCGAGGACTTCCTTGATTTCATTCAACGACTTGCGGCCGAAGTTCGGGGTGCGAAGCATTTCGCCCTCGGTCTTCTGGATCAGGTCGCCGATGTAGACGATGTTGTCGTTCTTCAGGCAGTTGGCCGAACGGACCGACAGTTCCAGCTCGTCCACCTTCTTCAGCAGGGCCGGGTTGAAGGGCAGGTCGGGCTTGCCGTCCGCCGCCTCGACCGCCGCCTTGGGCTCGTCGAAGGTGATGAAGATCTGCAGCTGGTCCTGGAGGATGCGGGCGGCGTAGGCCACGGCGTCCACCGGCGACACCGCGCCGTTGGTCTCCACTTCCATGATCAGCTTGTCGTAGTCCAGCGACTGGCCCTGGCGGGTCGGCTCGACCCGGTAGGCCACGCGCTTGACCGGCGAATAGAGCGCATCCACCGAGATCAGGCCGATGGGCGCGTCTTCCGGACGGTTGAACTCGGCGGCCACGTAGCCCTTGCCGTTCTGGACCGTCAGCTCCATGCGGATGGAGGCGCCGTCGTCCAGGGTGCAGAGCACGTGATCGGGGTTCAGAACCTCGAGGTCCGCCGGGGCGTCGATCTGGGCCGCGGTCACGGCGCCGGGGCCGGTGGCCTTCAGCGTCATGCGCTTGGGGCCTTCGGCGTGCAGGCGCAGGGCCAGCTGCTTGATGTTCAGGACGATGTCCACGACGTCCTCGCGGACGCCTTCCAGCGACGAGAACTCGTGCACCACGCCGTCGATCTGGATGGCGGTCACGGCCGCGCCTTGCAGCGACGACAGCAGCACGCGGCGCAGGGCGTTGCCCAGCGTCACGCCGAAGCCACGCTCGAGCGGTTCCGCCACCAGCCGCGCCTTGCGCTGCGGATCGCCGCCTGCGTCAATCTGCGGCTTTTCGGGACGGATCAGCTCTTGCCAGTTTCTTTCGATCATCGATGTCCCTCGAACGGGTTTCGCCGGGCCCGCGTCCAGCGTTCTGGACGCCAGGACCGGCGTGGGAATGGGGGTCGGCGGCAGGCTTAGACGCGGCGGCGCTTGGGCGGGCGGCATCCGTTGTGCGGCATCGGGGTGACGTCGCGGATGGTGGTGATGGTCATGCCTGCGGCCTGCAGGGCGCGCAGGGCCGACTCACGCCCGGAGCCGGGGCCCGAGACGTTGACTTCCAGGGTCTTGACGCCGTGCTCGCCGGCCTTCTTGGCCGCGTCCTCGGCGGCCATCTGGGCGGCGTACGGGGTCGACTTGCGCGAGCCCTTGAAGCCCATGTGGCCGGCCGACGACCAGGAAATCGCATTTCCCTGCGCGTCGGTGATGGTCACCATGGTGTTGTTGAAGCTGGCGTTCACGTGAGCGACGCCGGAGGTGATGTTCTTGCGCTCGCGGCGTTTGACGCGACCCGGTTCCTTGGCCATCAGTCAGTTCTTCCCGATTACTTCTTCTTGCCGGCGATCGGCTTGGCCGGACCCTTGCGGGTGCGGGCGTTGGTGTGGGTGCGTTGACCGCGGACCGGCAGGCCCTTGCGGTGACGCAGGCCGCGGTAGCAGGCCAGGTCCATCAGACGCTTGATGTTCATGGACGTCTCGCGGCGCAGGTCGCCCTCGACCATGAAGTCGCTGTCGATCGCTTCACGGATCTGGAGCACTTCGGCGTCGGTCAGCTCGTTCACCCGACGCGCGGGTTCGATGCCGACCTTGGCGGTGATGTCCCTGGCCGACTTCGGGCCAATGCCATGAATGTACTGAAGCGCGATCTCAACGCGCTTGTTCGTCGGAATGTTGACGCCTGCGATACGGGCCACGTTGTCGATCTCTCCAATACGCGTCGCAGACGCGAAGAACGCTCCGGTCGACAGACCAGGAGCGCGCTGCGCGTCTTTCGCGGAAGACGGGCCTTATACAGGGGATTCAGATTGCGTCAATGGGTCGGCGCCGGCGCGCCCTCAGAAGAGCCTGAAACCGACGCCCACGCCGCCCGAGCGTTCGCCGCCGCGGCCGAACGTGCCGCCGACGGAGAAGGATACGCGGTTCGACATCATCCGGCCATAGCCCACCGCCAGCGCCTCCTCGCCGTTCTGGAATCCCAGGCCCACAGCTACGCGCCCTTCCCCGGGAAGGGCTCCGGCCGCGTTGATCGCCATGTTCAGCTGGGCCGCGCTCATGGCCCCCATACGGTCCATGCGCTGGTCCATGACGCCGAAGCGATCATCCACCGCCGCCTCGAACGCGTCCAGGCGGTTCGACAGGCCGTCGAAGCGCTGGTCCGTATAGGCCATGGCGGCGGTCAGGGTGGCGGCGTCGCCGGCGTCGGCATAGGCGCGGGCGGTCTGGATCACCTCGTCCTGTCCCGCCTGCAACTGGCCCAGATTGACCGCGTCGCCGGCCTCCACGCCGTCCGCCACATTGACGATGCGCGTGCCGTCCGCACCCTGGAGGGTCACGGTATCCCGGGCGGCGCCATCATAGGTCAGGGCGTAGCCGCCGCCGGACGCCGGTCCCTCTGGCCCCTGCGGACCCTGAGGTCCCGACGGCCCTTGCGGCCCTTGCGGACCCGCCGGACCCTGTGGTCCCTCGGGGCCAGCCGGGCCCTGGGGGCCGGGGGTCAGGCTGATGCCCGCGATGTCCGACGCCAGCTGGTCGAGTTCGGCGTCGACGGCGGCGAAAGCCGCGCCCACGTCCGTGTAATCCGCACCCCGGATCGTGAAGCTCGGCCCCGAGAACACGCCTCCGGAATAGGCTGCCCCGCCCCCGAGCCAGCCGGCGAACCCGGTCCCCAGGTCGTCCGCCGACGCCGTCAGCTGCCGCAGGTTGACGGCGTCCGTGTCCTCGACCGCATCGGCCACGTGGACGATGTTGCGTTCATTGCCCGTCGATCCCACCGACAGGGCATAAGACCGGTCGCCGACCGCCCCGTAGCCGATGGCGGTGGCGCCTTCCGCAGTGGCCTGCGCGTTGACGCCCAGGGCGCTGCTGAAAAGGCCCGAGGCCGAGACCGCCGACCCGACGGCGACGGATCCCTCGCCCGTGGCGGAGGCGTTTTCGCCGGCGGAGGAGGAATCGTCGCCGTCCAGGTCCGCCCAGCCCCCGACGGCAAGCGCGCCCTGCGCCGAGCCGCCGGTAGACGCACGAAAACCGAACGCGCTGCTGGACGCGCCGTTCGTCAGGCTGCCGTAGCCGAAAGCACTGCTGAAATCGCCGAAGCTTCTGTTCAGGTGGCCGAAGGCGCTGCCGCCGATCCCGAAGGCTTGATTGCCCCCGCCGAAGGCGGCGCTGTTGGCCCCGAGCGTGGTGTTCAGGTATCCGAACGCGCTGCTCTCTTCGCCGCTTGCGCTATTGCCCGCCCCGAACGCGCTGCTGTAGTCGCTATTGGCGAAATTACTGGCCCCGAACCCGTTGGCCTGATCGCCCACCACGACGTTCAGGCTGCCGAACGCACTACTGGAGATTCCCCGTGCGTTGTTGGCTGAACCGACCGCGCTCGCCCGGATGTTTGCGGCGAGGTTTCGGTACCCGATAGCGGTGCTGGCGACGGCGCTGGCGTTGTTCACTTCGCCGTAGGCGCTGGCGGACGCGTCACAGGTGGTGTTGAAGAAGCCGTTCTCATTGCCCTGATCGGTGCCCGGCGCCGGGGTTATGGGGGCCATGGTCGCGTCAAGGCATGGGTCGTCCTGTGCGGCCGCCGGACTCGTCAAGGCGAGCCCGGCCGCCAGGGTCAGTACAAGGGCAGGGTACGAGAGCGCCGAGCGGGCGTCGATAAAGGCGAACATGATGCGTAATTCCCCTCGGCCGCTAACTGGATCGACCCGGCGCCGTCCATCGCAGGTCCCTCCCCGGACCCGAAGCCAAGGGCGAACTTAGCGAAATTTTCAGTTCTGGATAGCTGCCCGCGCACTGGATCGGCGGGCCGTCCCGACCCCGCTGCGGCGATGACGAGTCAGCGGCGCGGACGGCCGAAGTCGACGCCGACGACCACGCGCTGGCCCTCGACGGGGCGGCCGCCCCGGGTGGGCGGGCGGAAGCGGAAATAGCGGGATACCACCAGCCCCGCCGCGCCGAAGCCGCGGCCCGGCGGATCCTCGCTGACCACCCGGCACTGGTCCAGATACTCGTCCAGCCGGATGACGCAGGACAGGCTGACCCGTCCGTAGACGCTGCGCGCCCCGGGCGGGTGAATGGCCTGGATCTGGCCCAGGGTCGGGCCCCGGACGATCTGCGCCGGACCTGTGCCCGAGCCCGGACCGTCGCCGGCGCCGGTTCCCGCCCCCCGCCCGGTTCCCTGCCCGCCCTGGCCCATGCCGGGATCCGGGCTTTCGGTCGGCGCGACGCCGACATTGAGCGCGGGTTCGGGCGCCTGTTCGACGGGCGCGGCGATCTCGGGCGGGTCGGGCGGCGGATCGGGCGGGCTGTGCACCACCGACGGCGCGGCCGGCGCCCCGCCCCCGGCCTCGGGCGACGGGTCAAGAGGGGGCGGGTCCGGTTCCGGCTCCGGCGGCGGGACCAGAAACACCTCGATGGGCGGCAGGGGCGGATCGTGCGACGGCGGCTGGGAGCGGCTGAGCACGGCCAGCAGGGCGACGTGGGCCAGACCGACGCCCAGCACCGCGCCCAGCTTGCGCGCCCGTTTCCGGTCCAGTCTCCAGTCGATGCCTGTCACGCCGCCTCCGTCATCCTGTCCGGAGACAAACGCTCAGGCTTCGATCCGGATCAGCCGCCTATTCCACCGCCTCGGTCTTCTCGCCCGTCTTGCGTTTGGCGGGGCTGGCGTCGGCCGTGGTGATGTCGAAGGCGATCTTGCCGTCCGTCAGGGTCACCTTCACATGGCCGCCGCGCATCAGGCGTCCGAACAGGATGTCGTCAGCCAGGGGCTTCTTGATGGAGTCCTGAATGACGCGGGCCAGGGGTCGGGCGCCGTACAGCTCGTCAAAGCCGTTCTGGGCCAGCCAGTCGGTGGCCTCGTCGGTCAGCTCGATGGTGATGTTGCGATCCGCCAGCTGGGCTTCCAGCTGCAGCACGAACTTGGTCACCACCTGACGGATGACCTCCTGACCCAGCGGCTTGAAGGCCACGATGGCGTCCAGACGGTTGCGGAACTCGGGCGTGAACAGGCGCTGGATGGCCTTTTCGTCCTCGCCCTCGACCTTGCCGCGCCCGAAGCCGATGGAGGCCCGGGCGTTGTCGGCGGCGCCCGCATTGGTGGTCATGATCAGGACCACGTTGCGGAAGTCGACCTTCTTGCCCACCGCATCCGTCAGCATGCCGTTGTCCATGACCTGCAGCAGGATGTTGTAGACGTCCGGGTGCGCCTTCTCGATCTCGTCCAGCAGGACCACGGCGTGGGGATGCTGGTCCACCGCGTCGGTGAGCAGGCCGCCCTGATCGTGACCCACATAGCCCGGAGGCGCGCCGATCAGGCGGCTGACGGTGTGGCGCTCCATATACTCCGACATGTCGAAGCGCAGCATCTCGATGCCCAGCGTCGCCGCCAGCTGTTTGGCCGCCTCGGTCTTGCCGACCCCGGTGGGCCCGCTGAACAGATAGCTGCCGATGGGCTTGTCGGGATCGCGCAGGCCCGCGCGGGCCAGCTTCATGGCCGTGGCCAGCTGCTCGATGGCCTGCTCCTGCCCGAACACCGCGCGCTGCAGGTCCAGATGCAGGTTCTTGAGCGCCTCGGTGTCGGACTTGGACACCGACTTGGCCGGGATCCGGGCCATCTTGGAGACGACGGCCTCGATTTCCTTCTGGCCGATGGTCTTCTTGCGCTTGGACTCCGCCAGCAGCATCTGGCTGGCGCCCGCCTCGTCGATGACGTCGATGGCCTTGTCCGGCAGCTTGCGGTCGGTCATGTAGCGGGCCGACAGCTCCACCGCCGAGCGGATCGCCGCATCGGTGTAGCGCAGCTTGTGGAAGGTCTCGTAGTAGCTCTTGAGGCCCTTCAGGATCTTGATGGTGTCGTCCACCGTCGGCTCGTTCACATCGATCTTCTGGAACCGGCGCACGAGGGCGCGGTCCTTCTCGAAGTGCTGGCGATACTCCTTGTAGGTGGTCGAGCCCATGCAGCGCAGGCTGCCCGAGGCCAGGGCCGGCTTCAGCAGGTTCGAGGCGTCCATGGCCCCGCCCGAAGTGGCGCCGGCGCCGATCACCGTGTGGATCTCGTCGATGAACAGGATGGAGTCCGGGTGGTTCTCCAACTCCTTGACCACCTGCTTCAGGCGCTCCTCGAAGTCGCCGCGATAGCGGGTGCCGGCCAGCAGCGCGCCCATGTCGAGCGAGAAGATGGTGGCGTTCTTGAGGACGTCGGGCACCTCGTGGTTGACGATCTTCAGCGCCAGGCCTTCGGCGATGGCGGTCTTGCCCACGCCGGGGTCGCCCACCAGCAGCGGGTTGTTCTTGGTGCGGCGGCACAGGATCTGGATCGACCGCTCCACCTCGGCGTGACGGCCGATGAGGGGGTCGATCTTCCCTTCGCGGGACTTCTCGTTGAGGTTCACGCAATAGGCGTCGAGGGCTTCCCCACCCTGCTTGACCACGGCGGCTTCCTCGCCTTCCTCGGCGGACGGACCGCCACGGTTGGGCTTGGCTTCGGACGCGCCGGCCTTCTTGGCGATGCCGTGGGCGATGAAGTTGACCGCGTCATAGCGGGTCATGTCCTGCTCCTGCAGGAAATAGGCGGCGTGGCTCTCGCGCTCGGAGAAGATGGCCACGAGCACATTGGCGCCGGTGACTTCCTCGCGGCCCGACGACTGGACATGGATCACCGCGCGCTGGATCACGCGCTGGAAGCCGGCCGTGGGCTTGGCGTCCTCGCCCATGGAGGTGGCCAGGGCCGCGAGGTCGGTGTCGACGTAAAGGGCGAGGGCGGTCTTCAGGCTGACCAGGTCGACGTTGCAGGCGGCCATGACGGCGCCGGCTTCGGGGTCGTCGACGAGCGCCAGCAGAAGGTGTTCCAGCGTGGCGTATTCGTGCCGGCGCTCATTGGCGTAGGCGACCGCCCGGTGGAGGGTTTCTTCGAGGTGGCGCGAAAATGAGGGCAACAGGGGTTCCTCTCAGTCCTTTTCCATTGTGCATTGCAGCGGGTGCTGGTGTCGGCGCGCGGTCTCCACCACCTGGGCGACCTTGGTTTCGGCCACTTCGTAGGTGAACACCCCGCAAACGCCCACGCCATGCTGATGCACATGCAGCATGATGCGGGTGGCGTCCTCGCGCGACTTGGCGAAGAACCGTTCCAGCACGTAGATGACGAACTCCATCGGCGTGTAGTCGTCGTTCAGGATCAGAACGCGATACAGCGACGGTTTCTGCAGCTTGGGCCGGGTTTCGGTGACGACGGCCGTGCCGAAGCCGCCCCCGCCTGTCTGTCCCTGATCCGTTTTCCTCGACGGCATGCTGTTCCGCTGTCTCTACGCTTCGATCCCCGAGCAGGGACTCGGTCCTGCTCACCGTGGATTAGATATGGAAAGTCGGGGGTTTTAAAAGGGGCCGTCGATCACGCTTGCGCGCAATCCCCGCCCCTGAGCGCGTTTCGCCCACGAAAAAGGGCCCGGAGCAGCGCTCCGGACCCTTCGATCTCGACAGACAGTGCGGTTTAGCGCGCGGCCTGGAAGGTCTCGACGGTCGCGGTGACGCGCTCGTTGATGGGCTTGAAGGCGTCCTTGACGGACGCGGTGTACAGCTCGGTGGTCTTGTTGAAAGCGCCCAGCCAGGCTTCGACCGAGGTCTTGGCGAAGGCCGTCTGCAGTTCAACCATTTCCTGGACCGAACGGGCCTGGGTCAGGGACTGGGCGGCGGCGACGCCGTCTTCCCAGGACTTCTTCGAATAGGCCAGGGTCTGCTGGCTGATGGCCTCGACGCCCTTCTGGGCGGCGGTGGCGCTTTCGACCATGGCTTCCAGGTTCTTCTTGCCGTGAGCGTTCAGTTCGCTCATACCCGCGACGCTCTTCTCGACGCTGTCACGGAAAACCTTGGCGCCGGCGGCCTGGGTCTTTTCGGCCTTGGCGCTGGCTTGATCGATGGTCTTCTTCACGGTCTCGGCGGTGTCAGCCATGGTCATGCTCCTGAACGGTCTGGGCGGTGCATCCCGCGCCATGATTTTTCTCGCCTGGGGAGAATCCCGGGCGACGGTGGGCTTATGACGCAGGTGCGAGAAATGGTCAATGATGTTTTGTGCAGCGCACAATGAACTTTTCTTGACGTGTTCGCCGTCGACCGTTCAAAATTGCGTTTGCTGGTTGTTTACCACGGCGAAACCCCGATGAAGCATGATAGCGGTTTGGTTCGTGGCGATCCGGGGGCGGCGGTCGCGCGTGAGTAAAGAGGCTATCCGGTCAATGACGGCATTCACACGACAAACCGGTCGACGTCATGTCGGCCTCGTCCAGGCGGTTCTGTTCGCCTTCGTTCTGGTCGCAGCGGGCCTGACGCCCACGCCCGGCGCGGAACCCCTTGTGGCCCAGTCGGGCGAAAACACCCGGTACGCGGCCATCGTGGTGGACGCGGCGTCCGGCGAGGTGCTGTTCGCCCGCCGCGCCGACAATCCCCGCTATCCCGCCTCCATCACCAAGGTCATGACCCTGTACATGACGTTCGAGGCGCTGGCCGAGGGCCGCATCGCCCTGGACGACATGATCACCGTGTCGCCGCGCGCCGCCTCCCAGCCGCCGTCGAAACTGGGGCTGGCCGCCGGTCAACGCATTTCCGTGGATGACGCCATCCGCTCGCTGGCGGTGCGCTCGGCCAACGACATCGCGGTGGCCATCGCCGAGCATGTGGGCGGGTCCGAGGCCCGCTTCGCCGCCATGTCGACCCTGCGCGCGCAGGAGCTGGGCATGACCCAGAGCCGGTTCGTGAACCCCCACGGCCTGCCCGACAGCCGGCAGATTTCCTCCGCCCGCGACCTGGCGATCCTGAGCCGCGCGGTGATGCGCGACTACCCGCAGTACTACCACTATTTCGGGCAACACCACTGGGTCTACAACGGACGGCAGTACGGCAACACCAACGGCCTGCTGCACTCGGGCAACGGCTATGACGGCATCAAGACCGGCTTCACCAATGCGTCGGGTTACAATCTGGCGGCGTCGGCCGTGCGCGATGGCCGTCGGATCATCACCGTGGTGCTGGGCGGACGCTCCAGCCGCACCCGCAACGACCACGTGGCCGAGCTGATGAACACCGGCTTCGAGGTGGAGCGGCGCCGCGCGGCGGGCGAGCCCATCCAGGTGGCCCAGACCTTCTTCGAATCCCGCGGCTACGGCATCGGCAGCAATACGCCGGCCCCCGTCCAGTATGCGTCCGTCGACTCGTCGGCCGGCGACCAGGACGCGCGCACCACCAACGCCGTGGCCTTCACCTCCGCCCCCGCGAACACCGCCGGCGTCACCGCCAGCCCCAGCTTCACCGCGGCCCTCAACGGCTCGCCCGCGGAGCCGGCGGCCCTGCGTCCGGCCCGTCCGTCCGAGCCTGCGCGACAGTCCGGAACCTGGGCCGTGCAGGTGGGCGCCTTCCGCGATCGCACCGTGGCCGACAACTGGCTGACCGAGGTCAACCGTCGCTTCCGCACCCAGTTCAACGGCGCCGAGCGCGCGGTCCAGACCGCCGGGGAATGGTACCGCAGCCGCTTCACCGGCCTGACCGAGGACGGCGCCCGCGCCGCCTGCGCCGCCCTGGCCGAACGCCGCGTCACCTGCATGGTGGTCCGCCCGGACTGATCAGCCCTTCAGCAGGCGATCCCGGGCCGCGTTCAGGCGCGACGCCAGACCTTCCGTGCCGCCCTGATCGGGGTGGGCGCGGGCCATCTGGCGTTTCCAGGCGGTGTTGATCTGTTCGACGGTGGCGTCCGCGCCCACGCCGAGGGTGTCGCGGGCCTCCTTTGCGCTCATGCCGGAGTCCACCGACCGGACCACGGCGCGGATGCGCGAGGCGAAGGCCAGATAGAGCCCCGCCGCGATCAGCGCGCCACCGATCAGCCAGGCGCCGCGCGTCAAAGCCAGGACCCCGCCTCCCAGACAGGCCGCGGCCACGAGGGTGGCGGACACCCGCCACTGTCCCCTGCCCGGCCGCTCGGTCTGGCGGCCCAGACGCACCAGCGCCCACAGGGCGGCGCCGCCGACGATCAGCCAGATCAGGCCCATGGGGTCATCGCATCAGGCCGCGTCATCAAGGCGCGCGCCCTCGGCCAGCCCCAGCGACAGCATCAGGCTGCGCAGCTCCTGACGGGCCGAGACGTGGGCCAGGGCCATCTCCACCGGCTGCACCTGTTCGGACAGGTCCGCGACGGTCAGGCCAAACGGAAACAGCTCGCGATAGATGACCCGGTCGCGCAGGCCCGGCCCCATGCGGAAGCCGACCCGCTTGGCCAGCTTGGCCATACGTTCCTCGAGACGGCGGCGGTTGCGGGCCTCGAACACCGCCAGACGATTGGTCACCACCACCCAGTCGATGGTTCCGGTCTGCCCTTTGGCGGCGTTGGCGATGGCCCGCTGCTTGCGCGCCTCCCACACGGTCTCGGAATAGATTGAGGGCTTCAGCAGATCGAGGGTCACCGGGTCCACGTGGCCCAGCAGGTCGAAGTCCACGAAGCTGTCGTTCATGGGGGTGACGATCAGGTCGGCGCGGCCGTGGGCGGCGCGGGACAGCACCGTGTCGCCGCCCGGGGTGTCCATGACGATGTACTCGGCCGCCTGCGCCGCCGCGAAGGCCTCCTCGAAGCGGGCCATCTGCTCGTCCTCGCCCGCGCGGGCCAGTGCGGCGCCGTCGCCCAGATCGGCCATCGACGGCTCAGGCAGGGTCTGGTTGTTGGCGGCCAGCCAGGCGCGGCGGTTGGCGAAGAACCGGGCCAGCGACTTCTGCCGCAGGTCCAGGTCGATGACCGCGACGCGGCGTCCCGCCTCCAGCAGGGCGGCGACGATGTGGATGGCCAGGGTGGACTTGCCCGCCCCGCCCTTCTCGTTGCCGACGACGATGACCTTCGCCTCAGACATGTTTGCTCAATGCCCCTGAAGCCTGATCGGTTGAGGCGAGGTCGCTTCGCGGACCCGCCACGCCATGGATCAGGCTCTTTCTGAACGAGCCGCGAATCTCGGCGCGGCGGAATGGGACGAGAGTCGGGGCTGGGAGGCCGAAGGTCAACGAAACCCGACGTCGCGCCTGTGGAGAGCGCTCAGACCCGTCCGGCGGCGGCGCACCACGGATCGCTGACCCGGGCCGCGCGGCAGATCTCCGCGGCGGCGGCGGCCGGAGCGCCGACCTTGAGGCGCACCAGCTGCCGACCGTTCACGGTCACGGGCTCAAATCGGGGCGACAGGCCGGACAGGGCGGCGCGCGCCTCGCCGGTGCTGAAGCGGGTCCAGGCCTCGCGGGCCGAGGCTTCGCTGGAGAAGGCGCCCAGCTGGATCACGGCCCCCTGACGGACAGCGGGAGCGGCGACGGCGGGGCGCAGGTTTTGGGAAACGGCGCGGCTGACCTGATCGCTGGCGGCCTGAACGATGGCGGGGGCGGCGGCTTCGGCCACCGCAGGGGCGGCGGCCTCGATGACGCCGCGCAGGCCGCCGTCGCGGGCGTCCCACAGGGCGTGGGGATCCAGCACCTCGACCCGCAGGGCCGGACGCAGACCCGATTCCGCGACCGTGGCGGGCGCCGCCGGGGCGTCCTGCGACGCCCGGGGGGACAGGCGAATGTCGGCCACGCGCTGGGCCATGGTCTCGAAACGGTCAGGATCGCCTTCAACCATGCCGCAGGCGCCCAGCGAGAGCATCGCTGCACCCATCAGCCCTTTACGGATCAGGTCGGTCGGCGTCATAAGCGCGACCCTAGCGGACGGCTCTCAAGACGCCGTTGAAAGACACGCTTAATCGGAGAGGTTAACGCGTAAACCATGACCGCCGTCCCCGCACTCTTACTGACACGCACCGTAGACGACCTGCGCACGCAAGTCGCCGCCCTGAAGAACGCGGGAAAGCGAATCGGGTTCGTTCCCACCATGGGCGCCCTGCACGAGGGGCATCTGGCGCTGGTGGCCGAGGCGCGGCGGCTGAGCGACGCGGTCGCAGCCAGCGTGTTCGTCAATCCGACCCAGTTCGCCGCCCATGAGGATCTCGGCACCTATCCCCGGCAGGAGGCGCGCGACGCCGAACTGCTGGCCGGCGCCGGCTGTTCGATCCTGTTCGCCCCCGATGCGGCCGAGATGTACCCCGACGGCTTCGCCACCTCGGTTCAGGTGGGCGGACCCAGCGCCGGACTGGAAACCGACTTCCGCCCCGACTTCTTCGGCGGCGTCGCCGTGGTGGTGGCCAAGCTGCTAAATCAGGTCCAGGCCGACGTGGCCGTGTTCGGCGAGAAGGACTACCAGCAGCTGATGGTGGTCCGGCGCATGGCCCGCGATCTGGACATCCCGACGGCGATCGTCGGCGCCCCCACCGTGCGGGACGCCCACGGCCTCGCCCTGTCCTCCCGCAACGCCTACCTGTCCGCCGATGAGCTGGCGGTGGCCCGGCGGCTGAACGGGATCCTGCGCCAGGCGGCCGAGCAGGCGAAGGCGGGCGACCCGGCCGCCGCAGAGGCCGGGGCCGCCGAGGCGCTGCTCAAGGCCGGGTTCGCGACAGTCGACTATGTGGCCATCCGCCACGCGGAAAGCCTCGCGCCGTTCAGCGGCGGCGTGGACGCCCCCGCCCGCATCCTCGCGGCGGCCTGGCTGGGCAAGACCCGGCTGATCGACAATATGGCGGTCTGACCGGCCTCGTCAGGCCGCGCGGCTGACCGCGAAATCGGCGAGCGAGGCCAGCGCCCGGCGCCAATCGGTGTCCGGCAGCACACCCAGCGCGGCCTTGGCCCGGTCGGCCCAGGCGCCGGCCTCATCGAGGGTGGCGGTCAGGGCCCCGCTGGCCACGATCAGCTCGCGGGCGCGGCGGAAGTCGTCCTCGCTCTGGTCCCGACGGTCGATGGTGCGGGCCCAGAAGGCGGCCTCGGCCGCGCCGGTGCGCTCCATGGCGATCAACAGGGGCAGGGTCACCTTGGCCTCGCGGAAATCGTCGCCGGCGTTCTTGCCCAGGGTCTCGGAGGCGCCGCCATAGTCCAGCGCGTCGTCGGCCAGCTGGAACGCCACGCCCAGGGCCATGCCGTAGTCGCGCAGGGCCGTCACCTGGGCGTCGTCGGCCCCGGCCCCCAGCGCGCCCGACTCGGCGGCGGCGGCGAACAGTTCGGCGGTCTTGGCCTGGATGATCTTGAGATAGGTGTCGCGGTCCAGGGTGATGTCGTGGGCGCGGGTCAGCTGCAGCACCTCGCCCTCGGCGATGACCCCGGCGGCGCGGGCCAGCACGCCCAGGGCGCGCATGTTGTCGGTCTCCACCATCAGCTCGAAGGCGCGGGCGAACAGGAAGTCGCCCACCAGCACGCTGGAGGCCGCGCCCCAGATCAGGTGGGCCGCCACCTTGCCCCGGCGCAGCTCGGAGCCGTCCACCACGTCGTCGTGCAGCAGGGTGGCCGTATGGATGAACTCCACCGCTGCGGCCAGGCTGACCGCCGCCTCCACCGGCCCGCCGGTCGCCCGCGCGGCGGCCACGGTCATCAGGGGGCGCAGGCGCTTGCCGCCCGCCGCCACCAGATGCTCCGCCAGCAGGGGAATGACCGGCACGTCCGACTGCATGCGCTGGATGATCAGGGCGTCCACCCGCGCCATATCGGCCTCGGCCAGACGGACCAGCGACTCCACTTCACCTTTGGGGCGCGCCGGAACAGACAGGGCGGAGGATGCGTCCAAGGCGAGGGCTCTTTCCAAACGCGCCGGACGGTTCCGGCCATACAAATACGCCGTGCGTCTTGCCCGCAGACGATGCGGCGCACAATGGTGAGGGGGCCATCAGGGGTCAAGAAGCGTGAACGCCACACCCGAACAGATCGACGTGACCGAGAACGCCCTGCTGAACGGGCGCGTGCGCCTGCGCCAGCCCGCGCGCGGCTACCGCGCCGGCATGGACGCCGCCCTGCTGGCCGCCGCCTGCCCCGCCCTGCCCGGCCAACGGGTGATGGAGGCGGGCTGCGGCGCGGGCGCGGTGCTGATGCAGATCGCCGCCCGGCGGCCCGGCGTGACCCTGGCCGGGCTGGAGCGGGACGGGGCCATGGCGGCGCTGGCGGCGGACAACGCCGCGCTGAACGGCTGGGCCGACCGGATCGATGTGCATACCGGCGACGTGGCGGCCGGGTTCCGGGCGCTGGCGCTCGAGCCCTTCGACTGGGCCGTGAGCAATCCGCCCTTCTTCGACGACCCCGGCGCCCTGCGCGCCCCCGCCCCCGGCAAGCGCGACGCCTGGATGGCCGACGACGGGCTTCAGGCCTGGACCGGCTTTCTGCTCAAGGCCGTGAAGGAGGGCGGGCGCATCGTCATGATCCACCGCGCCGACCGGCTGGCGGACCTGCTGGCCCTGCTGGGCGACAAGGCGGGCTCGTTCGCGGTGCGCCCGGTGCACCCCCACGCCGACGAACCGGCCAAACGGGTGCTGGTTCACGCCGTCAAGACCGGTCGCGCCCCCCTGCGCCTGCTGCCGCCCCTGATCCTGCACGACCGCGACGGCGGCAAACACTCGCCCGAGGCGGAAGCGATCCTGCGGGGGGAGGCGGAGATCGGGTGGTGAGCCACCATTCCGCTCATCCCGGCGAAAGCCGGGACCCAGCGCTTTGGGTGTTGCAGCGGGTCAGGAACATCCGCCGCTCCCCAGTCCTGAAGCGCCCGCGTCAAGCTGGACAGGACTGGGTCCCGGCTTTCGCCGGAATGAGCGGATGAGTCACGCCGCCTTGCGCTGCGCCTCTTTTTCGTCCCGGGCCGCGTTGATCCGCGCTTCCGCGATGGCGTCGGCGATCTCGTGGGTCGGGCGCTTCTCGGCGTCGGAGCGCTCCAGCACCTCTTCCAGAGTCTGCATCAGCCGGTCGACCTTGCCCTCGACCCATTGCGGGTCATAGGACCCGCCGGTCTCCCGCGCGCGCATCTCGGAGGCCACATTGATGATGCCGCCGCCGTTCACGACGTAATCCGGCGCGTACAGCACGCCGCGGCGGAACAGCTCGAGGCCGATCTCCGGCGTGGCCAGCTGGTTGTTGGCCGCGCCCACCACCGCCTTGGCGGTGATCCGGTCCAGCGTCTTCTCGTTCAGCGTCGCGCCCAGGGCGCAGGGGGCGTAGATGTCCGCCTGGACGTCATAGATGGCGTCCGGCGCCACGATCTCGGCGCCCGTGCGGGCCGCCACCTCCTCCAGCGCCTGGGTGTTGACGTCGGTGATGATCAGCTTGGCGCCGGCCTTCGCCAGCTTGTCGGCCAGATAGCCGCCCACATGGCCCACGCCCTGCAGGGCGACGGTCAGGCCGGTCAGGTCGTCCTGCTTCCACAGGCGGCGCGCGGCCACCAGGGTGGAGCGGTAGACGCCCTCGGCGGTGACGGGGCTGGGGTCGCCCGAGCCCTCCTTGCCGCCGCTGAGGCCGACCACATAGGGGGTCTCCTTGCGGGCCTCGGCGATGTCCTCCACCGACACGCCCACGTCCTCGGCCGAATAGTAGGTCCCGCCCAGGGTGTTCAGGGCGCGGCCGAAGGCGCGGAACAGCTCCGGCGTCTTCTGGGTGCGGCTGTCGCCCATGATCACGGACTTGCCGCCGCCCATGTCCAGATCGGCCACGGCGTTCTTGTAGCTCATGCCGCGCGACAGACGCAGAACGTCCTCGAGCGCCTCGGCCGCGGAGCCGTAGTTCCACATGCGGCAGCCGCCCACCGCGGGGCCCCGTGCGGTGGAGTGCACCGCGACGATGGCCTTGAGGCCGGTTTTCTCGTCAAAGAAGGCGTGAACGCCTTCGTGTTGTGCGAAAGACGGCGAATCGAAAAGCGTCATGCCCTGAACTGAGCCTTCCCTGAGCAGATTTTTGTGCGCGGCAGATACGCCGCCTGCTCATGCCGGGCAAGCATGACGGTTTCGAGGCGACGGCTATTCGGCGGGAACCGCCGGTGCGCCCGACGGGAACGGCGCCGCCGGGTCACGCAGGAACGCCGCTACGTCCCCATAGACGGTCAGCGCCTGCCGGTCCCGGTTCAGCAGGTGCCAGCCGTTCTCGTAGAAGGCCGTGCGCAGGGTCGGCGCGTCCCCTGCCCGCTCCAGCGCCAGCGCCATGGGGGCGTCCTCGATGATCTGGTCATGGTCCCCGTAGAACAGGGCCGTGGGCACGCGGGTGGCGCCCAGATCGCGGCTGGCGGTCTCCATCAGGTCAACGAGGCCCGCCAGCGTATCGAATCGCGTGGCGAAGATCATGTCCGGGTCGCGGCCCATGCGCAGCAGCTCCACCAGATTGTCCGACGCCCGGATGTCGCGCACGGCCCAGTCGGGCGGCTCCAGCGCCGTGGAGCCCATCAGGCGCGCCGCGGCCCACAGGCTGGCGCGGTAGCTGAGCGGCTGGCTGGACCAGCCCCACACCGCCGGGGCCAGCAGCACCAGCCGGTCGGCGGCGGGCGGGCGCTCCGAGGCGAAGGCGGCCACCGCCACGGCCCCGCCCATGCTCTCGCCCGCCACGGCGATGATCGCATCGGGGTGCCGGGCCCGGACGAGGGCTGTCACCGTGCGCAGGTCCTCGGTCATCAGGTCCTGCCCGGCCCAGACCCCGCGTCCGGGCGCCCGGCCGAAGCCGCGCTGGTCATAGGCGTAGACAGCAACGCCCTGCTCGGCCCAGTGCGGCCCCGCCAGATGGAACGAGGCCTTGTGATCGTTCATGCCGTGCAGGGCCACCACCACCGCCCACGGCTCGCCCTCGGGCAGCCAGCGCAGCATGGGCAGGCGGGCCCCGTCCTGGACCACGACGGCGTCGGTCTCGATGGCCGGCCCGGCGAAAGTCGGCGGCGGGGTCAGGGGCTGCTGGACCGTCGGCGCGCAGGCGGCGAGGGCCAGCATCAGGATCAGGGCGGGGACGAGACGGATCATCCTTCCAGCATATCCCGCACCCGGCCCCGCAGATACGGGACCACCTCGGCCTCGAACCACGGATTGCGCCGCAGCCAGGCGGTGTTGCGCCACGACGGGTGCGGCAGGGGCAGGATGTCGGGCAGATACGCCCGCCAGGCCGCCACCGTCGCGGTCATGGTCGGCTTCATGCGATCGGCCAGCGCCCAGGCCTGGGCGTGGCCGCCCACCAGCAGGGTCAGCTCCACCTGCGGCAGGGCGTCCAGCAGGCGCGGCCGCCACAGCTGGGCGCAGCGCTTCGGCGGCGGATGGTCCCCGCCCCCCACCGCCGTGCCGGGATAACAGAAGGCCTGGGCCGCCACGCCGATGCGGGGATCGCCATAGAAGGCGTCCGCATCCACCCCCATCCAGTCGCGCAGCCGGTCGCCGGAGGCGTCGGTGAACGGGGCGCCGCTCTCATGAACCCGCCGCCCCGGGGCCTGGCCGCAGATCAGCAGGCGCGTCTCCGGCGCCACCATGACCACCGGTCGGGGCTCGTGCGCCAGCTCGCCCGCACAGGCGCGGCAGGCGCGGATCTCGGCGAGGACGGCGTTCAGGTCAGGCGGGGTCATCATCTCCAGGGGCGTCCGGCAGCTTCAGCCGGATAACGCCCTTGAAGGCGTTCGGATCGACCGGCTTGCCCTTCTTGGTGATGATCAGGCGGCCTTCCCGGGCCAGGCCCACGGCCACGCCGCGCACCTTGGGCAGCATCCGCTGCCATTGCTCGGGCTGCAGTTCCTTGGCCACATCGGACGGCTCGATGGACTTTCCGGGCGCCAGCCGGTTCAGGTGTTCGAAAATGGCGCTCTCGATTGGATCGGTCATCGGGCCTATATGCTGCGCTGCAAAAGATATTTCGAGTCGGAGATTTGAAGATGGTCGAGAAGATCACGGTGAGCGAGGGCGAATTCGCGGGCTGGCAGACCTATGACCTGCACGGCACCTTCGACCAGGTGGTCGGCCCGTTCTATTTCAAGCCGGACGCCGACGGCCAGATGCGCTGCGCCTTCCGGGCCGAGCCCAAGCACATGAACGCCGGCGGACGCATGCACGGCGGTTGCCTGATGACCTTCGCCGACATCGCCCTGTTCCAGACCGCCTATCAGGAGATGGAGGGCAAGTCCGGGGTGACGGTGCAGCTGGACTCCACCTTCATCGACGGCGCCCATGTGGGCGAACTGGTGGAGGCCACCGGCGAGGTGGTGCGCGCGGGCGGCTCGCTGATCTTCGTGCGCGGCCAGATCCGCACCGGCGACCGCACCCTGATGACCTTCTCCGGCGTGATCAAGAAGTTCACGCCGCGGGCGTGAGGTCAGGCGCGCATGACCGGGACTTGATAGTCCGCCAGCAGGCGGTCGCTCGTCATCAAAACCAGCTTTTCCTCAATCGCCTGTGCAATCAGCAGCCGGTCGAATGGATCACCGTGGATGCGTGGCAGGGTTCTGAGACGCCACGCATGATGTCTCGTCACATCGAGGAGTTCACAGCCCAGCTCCGCCAGCACCTCTGGCAGGTCATAGTCGATGACGAGCTTGCCCGTTGAAACCTTGATAGCGGCTTCAAGGATGGAGACCGCGCTGACTAACAAGGTGTTGGCAGGGTCTTCGAGGGCTTCCCGCGCCGTGCGTGAGAGCCTCGCGGGATCGTCCAGCATCCACAGGACGACGTTCGTATCCAGCAGCAGCCTCACTCTTCGGCCACGCCACGCAGAGGCTCCGCCGCCGGCTCCTCGCCATAGAAGAGCCGCTCAATTTCGGCGTTGGTTTCCGGGCTATCCCAGTCAGGCGCGAACGTGATTTTCCCCCGCATTGCCCCGAGAATTCGACGCCGATCCTGCGGCTTCGCGGTCTCGATCGGCGCGAGGCGCACAAGCGGCTTGCCCGCCCTGGCGATGATGACCTCCTCGCCTGCGACGGCGCGTTCGATCAGCTTCGACAGATTGGTCTTCGCGTCGTGGATGTTCGCGGTGACGGCCATAACAAATAACCTAGGTTAGCTAAGCCGAAAGCACAACTCACGTCGCGCGGACACGCCCCGACGCCACGGCCAGCGCCGCAGCAAGGCCCGCCGCCGGATACAGCGCGACGAGGCCGCCGAAGCTGAAGGCCAGAGCCCCCAGGATCGCGCCAGAGGTCAGCCCGCCCCACAGCATCAGCGGCGGGATCACATCGCGCAGGGCGCCCCCGCGCACGGCCGCCGCCAGGGTATGGCCGATCTTGACCAGGGCGCCGGTCATGTAGGTCAGCCCCACCCCCACCTGCCCGTTCCTGATAAAGACGGCGTTCTCCAGTCCCATGGCGAGCACCATGCAGGCGACAGCCACGACAGGGCGCCCCAACCCTGCTGCGAGGGCCGCCGCCAGCAACAGGGCGGCCTCCACAGCCAGCACGCGGGCTCGCGGACGCGGGCCGGCGCCGGAGGCGATCAGGGCGCCCGCCATGGCGCCGGTCACGAACAGCAGCAGGATCAACCCGGCGGTCCCGGCCAGACGCCAGTCCCCCTGGGCCAGACCCGCGGCCATGCGCGTGGTGTTGCCGCTCATGAACGAGACGAACAGCCCGCCCAGTTGCAGGAAGCCGATGCTGTCCACATAGCCGGCCAGCGCCGCCAGCAGCACGGCCATCCAGCGCTCCACCGGCCCCAGGGTCTGCATGCAGCCGCCGCTAGAGCCCCGCCTTCGCCGCCGGGCGGGCGCGGCACGCCTCCAGCCAGCGGTTGAAGTGCGCAAACGCCTCGGGCGGCCGGTACTTGATCAGCCGGCCGAAATCGACACCGGTCGCGGCCACGATGTCGGCGATGGTGAAGCGGTCTCCGGCGATGAATTCATTGTCGGCCAGACGACGGTCCAGCGCCTTCATGTAGCGTTCGGCGCTGTCGCGGTTGTAGGCGGCCACCTCGGGCTTGGGCTCTTCCAGCGCGGACAGCGCCGGATGGGTGAAGCGCACCGTCAGCATCATGGGCGTCGAGAGATACATCTCCACCCGCCGGGTCCACATCTCGATGACCGCCTGCTCCTTCGCGTCGCGACCGAACAGGTTCGGCTCGGGATGCAGCGTCTCCAGATAGCGGCAGATGGCGATGGATTCGGAAATGCAGGTCCCGTCGTCCAGCTCCAGCGCCGGCACATGCGCCGCGCCGACCTTGTCGCGGTACTCCGCCGTGCGGTGCTGGCCGGACAGAAGGTCCACCTGGACGATCTCGACGTCCTCGATCCCCTTTTCCGCCATCAGCCAGCGGACGCGGCGCGGGTTGGGCGCGCGTTGGGTGTCATAGAGCTTCATGGGTCGCCCTCCGGTTCGTTTCCTTTCGAAACCTAACCGGTGAAGATGCTGTCCGGCAAGGCGCCGACCACCGAGGTGGTGACCAGGGTGGCGAGGAAGCCGCCCATCAGCGCCTTCCACACCAGACCCAGCACCATCTCGCGCCGTTCGGGGATCAGGATGGACAGGCCGGTGACCGAAATGCCTACCGAGCCGATGTTGGCGAAGCCGCACAGGGCGTAGGTCATCAGGCGGCGGGTGCGCTCGCTGATCTCGCCCTCGGGGATGCTCCCCAGTTCGATGAAGGCCACGAACTCGGTCAGGGTCAGCTTGACGCCCAGCAGCCAGCCGGCCCGGCCCGCCTCGCTCCACTCGACCCCCGTGGCCCACGCCAGCGGCGCGAAGGCGAAGCCCAGCAGGCGCTCCACCGTCACCGGCTCGCCGAACAGCCACAGGCCGCCCAGCATCATGTTGACCAGGGTCATCAGGGCCACGAACACGATCAGGATGGCGGAGATGTTCAGCACCACCATCAGGCCGTCGGCCGTGCCCTTGGAGATGGCGTCGATGGCGCTGTCGTATTTCAGGGCCGAGTCGTATTCGGCGTAGGCGCCGCCCTCTCCGGGCTTTTCCGGCACCAGAATGCGGGCCAGCAGCACCCCCGCCGGCGCCGAGACGATCGACGCCACCAGCACGTGGCCCGCCGCATTGGGCAGCACCGGGGCCAGGATGGTGGCGTAGGCCACCATGGTCGAGCCCGCCACGGTAGAGAAGCCCACCGTCATCAGCAGGAAGATTTCCGACCGGGTCAGCTTGTCCAGATAGGCGCGGATGACGATGGGGCTCTCGATCATGCCCAGGAAGATGTTGGACGCCACCGCCAGCGCCGAGGCGCCGCCCAGTCCCATGGATCGCTGGAACAGCAGGCCGAAGCCCTGGGTGATCCACTTCAGGATCTTCCAGTGCCACAACAGGGCCGACAGGGCCGAGATCACCAGAATCAGCGGCAGCACCTGGAAGGCGAAGACGAACAGCGCCCCCTGGTTCTCCACCGAATAGGGTTGATCGCCTCCCGCCAGATAGCCGAAGATGAACTGGGCCCCGCGCCGGGTGGCCGCCGCCAGCCCCTCCACCGCGCCGGAGATCACCGCCAGCCCGATATCCGCGCCGGGCACCCCGAACACGAACAGGATGATGGCCGTCTGGACCGCCACGGCGCCCAGCGCCAGCTTCCACGGAAAGGCCCGCCGGTTTTCCGACAGCGCCCAGCACAGGCCGATGATGACCGCCAGGCCGATCAGGCTCTGGGCGTTGAGAAGGGTGAACATGCGGCGGGGCCCCGGCGCCGGACGCCCGGCGATCTCTGGCGGTTAGACGCAAAGCCGGACCGTGCGCAAGGCTGTCCGCTTTTGACAGTTCCAAAAAGGCGCCGACACAAGCTAGGCTGTGGGCGCTGTTCATCCCGGGGCGACATATGAAGACCACCACCCTCCTGGCCGCGCTGACGCTGGGCCTGTCCATTCCGGCCGTGGCCGACGCCCAGCAACTGTTGCGCCCGGGCATGACCCTCAACGGCCAGCTGGCCGCGGGCGACGCCCGGCTGAACAGCGGCGAGTTCATGGACGTCTATGAGCTGGACGGGCGCAGCGGCGACCGTCTGACCATCCTGATGACCTCGGGCGCGGTCGACTCCTATCTGATGATGGACGGTCCCGGCGGCTTCAGCGACCAGAACGACGACGCCGAATCCGGCGATCTGGACTCCCGCCTGGACGTGCGCCTGCCCGTCTCGGGCCGCTATCGCATCGTGGCCACCAGCTTTGCCCCCGGCGAGACCGGCGCCTACCGGATCGCGGTGGTCGACGGCGCGCAGGACCCGGTCGGCGGCGACGCGGGCGGCGGCAGGATCCAGCCCGGCCAGACCGTCAGCGGAACCCTGGCCCCCGGCGACGACCAGCTGGACAGCGGCGAGTACCGCGACCGCTGGACCCTGCGCGGACGGCGCGGCGACCGCGTCGTGACGCGGCTGTCCTCCAGCGACTTCGATCCGTATCTGATGGTGCGCGGTCTGGGCGTCAGCGAGGACAATGACGACGATCCGTCCCGGCGCGGCGGGCTGGACAGCCGGCTGGAGTTCACCTTCCCCGAAGACGGCGAGGTGGAGATTTCCGCCACCAGCTATGAGGCCGGCGAGACGGGCCGCTACAGCCTCAGCGTGACGCGCGCCGACGGCGGGGCGCCGCGCCCCGATCCGACGCCCGGCGCGGCCACCGGAACCATCGAGGTCGGCGCCCATCTCAGAGGCCGCCTGGCCGAGGGCGACGCCCAGCTCCGCAGCGGCGAATATGTGAACACCTTCACCCTGAACGGCCGGGCGGGAGAGCGGGTCGAGATCGCCCTGGTCTCGGAGCAGTTCGATCCCTTCCTGATGCTGAGCGGGCCCGACGGCTTCTCCACCTTCAACGACGACGATCCCGCCGGGAATGGCGGGCTGGACAGCCGGCTGATCGTGACCCTGCCGACGGACGGGGTCTATGAGATCACCGCCACCAGCTATGCGCCGGGCGAAACCGGCGATTATCGCCTCAGCGTCGCTCGCGCCCGTCCTGACGCGCCCGACACCGGGACCGGGTCCGGGACGGCGTCGCCCGACGGCCGCCTGTCCATCGGCGACAGCATCGACGGCAGCCTCACCGCCGGAGACGACCAGCTGGACTCCGGCGAATACACCGACAGCTACACCTTCATCGGCCGGCGCGGTCAGCGGGTGGCCATCGACGCCACATCGGACGACTTCGACACCTATCTGATGCTGAGCCCGCCCACCGGCGACCAGATGGACAACGACGACGGGCCCGACGGCACCGATGCCCGCCTCAACGAGGTGCTGACCGAGGACGGGGAATACACCGTCCAGGTCACCAGCTTCGCGCCCGGCGAGACCGGCCGCTACACCCTGTCGGTGGCCCAGGGCCAGGAGTCCGAGCGCCAGCGCACCGTGCAGGCCGGCCAGCGCGTCTTCGCCGTCATGGTGGGGGTCTCGGACTATCCCGGCGACCACAACGACCTGCCCTTCACCGACGAGGACGCCGTCAAGCTGGAGGAAGAGCTGGCCCGTCAGGGCGTGCTCAACCCCGCCAGCATCGTCCTGACCAACGCCCAGGCCACCCGGGCCTCCGTGACCGCCGCCTTCGAGGAGGTGGCCGCCCGGGCCGGGCCGGACGACCTGTTCATCTTCTTCTTCTCGGGCCACGGCGTTCAGGAAGACAGCGACGACCCGGCCGAGCTGGACGGCCAACGGGAAATGCTCTCGCTCCACGACGGCGACCTGTCCGACGACGAGCTGGCCGCCCTGTTCGAGACCGTGGACGCCCGCCTCGCCCTGCTGGTGATCGACGCCTGCTACAGCGGCGGCTTCGCCCGCGACATCATCACCCGCCCGGGGATCATGGGCGTGTTCTCCTCGGAGGAAGACCTGACCAGCGCCGTGGCCGACAAGTTCCAGGCCGGGGGCTATCTGTCCCACTTCCTGCGCGCCGGACTGGAAGGCGCCGCCGACGACAACGGCGACGATCTGGTCACCGCCGGCGAACTGTCCACCTATCTGCGCCGCCAGTTCCAGGTGGAGGTCGCCGACGTGGAAGCCGAAACCGCCGACGGCCAGCGCAACTACCAGAACCTGGTCATCGACCGCGGCGGCGTGCAGGTGGACGACGTGATCATCCGGCTGGCGGGGGAGTGAGGGGGGAATTGAGAGCGGGTGGCTGATCGGCGCCAAGAGCGAACATTGGCTCCAGTTGCATCGCCAGGATTCCACTAGATTCTAGACAGACCCACCGCCTCAAGTCTGCTTACGCTGGACTATGATTCGACGCACCGAGTCCTCGCCGATGAGACGTCTCGTAGGCCATACCCAACTGGACACGGGCATGTGAGCGATCTACCGTTGCTGGAAAGTGGGGGGCCTCGGAATGCTGCGAGAAGTATATGTCGATGGCTACCGCTCGCTTATCGATTTTAGCGTTCAACTAAAAGAAGGGCTGAACGTCATCGTCGGGCCAAATGGCACCGGCAAATCTAACTTCATCTCGTTTTTGGATTTTGTTGGGGAGCTCCTTTCATCAGGGCTGAACTCAGCCATTGCCACAACTCAAGGGGCGGGCTCTGTATTCAGCCAAGAGAAGTTTTCCTCAGATGCTGCCGAGCTAACCTTTGTACTTAGCGGAAGAACAGATACAGGACGCCTGAAAGGTCGATACTATTGGGGCCCTGTGGATGAGCCTTTGCAGCATGGATCGTATGGCTACGAGTGTCGCCTGCGATATGACCGCTCCGTACCTGCTATTTACATTGCTTATGAACGACTCGTTATTCATCTTGACGACCATCGTCCTTTATCCTTTGAGCGATTTACAGAACGAACAGAAGGAAAATTCTCAACCGCCGTTAAAACTGATCCGGTGAAACACACCATATCGAATACAATGTTTCGGTGGGCCCGACAGAAGAACGAGACCTCAACAGTTGCAGACTATCTATCCAAGGTTACAGGTCCAGATAGCTCAATTATACAGCGCCTATTAACTGAACACGCGTTCTTGTCTGCTGCGATTCTGGACATTACATCATATCGCTCAATTAACATTGAGCCATCCCTTGCCCGCAAGTCATCGCCCGTGGGAACGGCTTCAGATATCCAACCGACCGGCGAAGGCCTTGCCGCAGTATTGTACCGACTCGAACGCGGAACTTATAATCCGCTAGGTTACGTTCGGCCTTTTTCCGCGCACAAGGACCCGGAGGAACAAAAGAAAATCTTCCAGTCCATCATGAGCTGGTGCAGAGAGGTCAACCCTCACATTCGTCGAGCCGAAGTGCAACTCGACTTTCATGAGGCGCAGCTTCGGCCAGTCATGGTTTTCGGATACCCGGGCGGCGATTCTGAATTCCCGTTTCGTCGCGTAAGTGACGGAACTATCAAATGGCTGGCTCTTGTCACCATATTGTTCTCAGAAGACAGCCTTTCAGTAATTGAAGAGCCGGAAAATTTCCTCCACCCATTCATGCAGGAAGTTTTTATTGCTCTTTGCAGGAAAGTTTTAGAAGCAGAGCCCAGCCGATCTCTAATCATATCGACTCATAGCCCTACGCTTCTTGACTGCTGCTCTCCGAGCGAACTCTCGATTTTCGAAATGCAGGACGGGCGCACGGTAGCGAGCAGTGTCGAGAACGCTGAAGAACTGAACGAGACGATCTCAAGGTCGCGCTTCGGTCTGGGATATTTTTATAAAACCGGGGGGGTGTATGGAGCGGATCGTAGCCCTAGTTGAAGGGCACACTGAGACCCACTTCGTCCAGGCAGCGTACGGAAACGCCATCGTACAGCGGCCGTTTGCGAATGGAGACAGCGTAAGTCTTGATCTGATCGCTGAGGCCATTATCGAGCACCTAGACACCGTCAGTGGCTCAATTTCAAAGGTTCTTATCCTTCTCGACAGGGAAGGACGAGATGTGTCGGCTGCTGACATGAGGGAGTCTCTCCGCACAAGGATTCAGCCTCATTGCGGGAAGCGATCGATCTATATCGGCGTCTCCGACCGCCAAGTCGAAAACTGGATACTGGCCGACGTCGACCATGTTCGAAAACGCTTCAACGCTCCTGATTTCAACTACCTTGGTGATGGTTCGCCGGGAAAGAATGCTCTTAAGCGTCTCGCCGGCGGCGATGCGAGCTTTAGAGACAAAGCGGACTGGCTAAAGTGCAGCACTGCGAGCGCGGCCCGAGTGAATTCCGGGTCGCTCGATGAGTTTCTCCAACAGATCGATTTTCTCTGGCCTTGGGCGATGACCTAGTGCCCCATCGGTCCGAAGATTCCGCGCCCAACGCGTGATCTATCGATGGTCAAGGGCCCGATTCCGCAGCATTTTTTCACCCAAGCGAACACAACCGTAGGGACTATCTAGCTTCCAAATCGACGCTCGCGCTATCGAAACAAATCGGTTTCAGACGACAAGGATTCCTCTGGGGAACCTGCCGTGTTCGAAGACCGGCAAGAAGACCTTCCGGACAGTTGCAATGCTCCCTTGCGGCGGTTCACGACGTCCACTGTCCGTCAGGCCGCCCCGCCCTACCCCTGACGCCGCACCAGCCGCCCGTAGTCCTCCATCAGCCCCAGGCTCAGTTCACCCGGCGTGAAGCCATACTCGCCGATCTGACCCACGGGGGTGACCTCGGCGGCGGTGCCGGTGACGAAGCATTCGGTGAAGCCGGACAGCTCCTCGGGGCGGATGTGGCGGACCACCACCTCGATGCCCTTCGCCGCGGCCATTTCGATCACTGTGCGGCGGGTGATGCCGTCGAGGATGGCGTCGGTGGGCGGGGTGTGGAGCACGCCGTCCTGGACGAAGAAGACGTTGGCGCCGGTGGCCTCGGCCACATAGCCGCGCCAGTCCAGCATCATGGCGTCGGAGAAGCCGTTCTTCTCGGCCGCCATCTTGGACAGGGTGCAGATCATGTACAGGCCCGCCGCCTTGGCCGCCGAGGGGGCGGTGGCCGGGTCGGGGCGGCGCCATTTGGCCCATTCCAGCCGGATGCCCTTCGCCTTGGTCGCGGCGTCGAAATAGCTGGGCCACTCCCAGGCGGCGATGGCCACGCGGGTCTTGTTGGGGAAGGCCGAGACGCTCAGCTGCTCGGGGCCCCGGAAGGCCACGGCGCGGATATAGCAGTCGGAAAAGCCCATCCTGGCGCAGGTGGCGCGCTTGGCGTCGTCCAGATCGGCGACGCTGAACGGGATCTCGAAGTCCAGCATGCCGGCGGATCGATGCAGACGCTCGGAATGCTCTGTGATCTTGAAGATTTCCCCGTCATACATACGCTCGCCTTCAAACACGGAAGAGGCGTAGTGTAGGCCGTGGGTCAGAACGTGCGTCTTCGCTTCCCGCCAGGGCACGAAGTCGCCGTCCATCCAGATCCAGCCGTCACGATCGTCGAAGGGAACGAACGTCATTGAACAAATTCTCCTGCACCGATTCCCCGTTTAGAACGGGCGCGGCCGCTCAGGTCAACGTCTCGTCGCCGGGAGGGGTGCGATGAGCGGGCCGGACTCTCGCTCCGGAAGCGGACGGTCGGGGCCCGTGGCGGCGCCGGGCGAAGGGCGTCATCTGCTGGTGGTGGACGACGACGACCGCATCCGCGAGCTGCTGAAAGAGTATCTGGCGCGCGAGGGTTTCCGCGTCACCGGCGCCGCCCACGCGGCCGCCGCCCGGCGGCTCATGGAGCTGCTGGAATTCGATCTGGTGGTGCTGGACATCATGATGCCCGGCGAGGACGGCCTGTCCCTGACCAGCTGGGTGCGGTCCAAGGCGGCCACGTCCAGCACCCCGGTGCTGCTGCTGACCGCGCGCGGCGACGCCGATGACCGCATCGAGGGCCTGTCGCGCGGGGCGGACGACTACATGTCCAAGCCCTTCGACCCGCGCGAGCTGCGCCTGCGCATCGACGCCATCCTGCGCCGCACCGGGCCCAAGCCGGTCGGCCCCAAGGAAATCCATCTGGGCGACGCCCTGTTCGACATGGAGCGGCTGGAGCTGACCCGCGACGGCCAGCCCCAGCGCCTGACCGAGGCCGAGGCCCAGCTGCTGAAGACCCTGGCCCAGAGCGCCCACGCCCCCGTGGAGCGCATGCAGCTGGCCTCGGACACCGCCGACATCACCGGCCGCGCCGTGGACGTGCAGGTGACGCGCCTGCGCCGCAAGCTGGAGAAGGATCCCAAGAACCCCCGCTATCTGCAGACGGTGCGCGGCGTCGGCTACATGCTGGCGCCGGACTGATGAGCCCGTCCGCCGGCCATGCCTGGCGCTACTGGCCCCGGTTCTGGGCCCGGTTCCTCAGGCGACGGCTGCCCAGCTCCCTGTGGGGGCGGTCCCTGCTGATCATCATCCTGCCGGTGTTCCTGATGCAGGTGGCGGTGACCTGGGCCTTCTTCGACGCCCACTGGCAGACCGTGACCGCGCGCCTGTCCGAGGGTCTGGCCGGCGAGATCGCCTGGGCGGTGGAGAGCTACAGCGACGATCCCTCCGCGTCGAACCTGGCCACCATCGCCGACCGGGCCGAGCGATCCATGCAGCTGTCCATCGCCCTGCAGGAGGGCCGGACCCTGCCCGACAGCCGCGACCCCAGCGTCTTCGGCGTGGTGGACCGCACCCTGGACCAGGCCCTGGACTCCCGGCTGGACGATCCCTTCTGGTTCAGCACCACCAGCTATCCGGCCTATGTGGACATCCAGGTGCAGCAGCCCCAGGGCGTGCTGCGCATCATCGCCCCGCGCGAGCGGGCCGTGGCCACCCAGGGCCACATCTTCGTGCTGTGGCTGACCCTCGCCACGGTGCTGCTGATGTCGGTGGCCATCCTGTTCATCCGCAACCAGGTGCGCGCCATCGAGCGGCTGGCCGAGGCGGCCGAGGATTTCGGGCGCGGCATCGACGCGCCGCGCTTCCGCCCGGGCGGCGCCCGCGAGGTGCGCTCGGCGGCCCGCGCCTTCATGGACATGCGCGAGCGCATCCAGCGCCACATCGAGCAGCGCACCGTGCTGCTGGCCTCGGTCAGCCACGACCTGCGCACGCCCCTCACCCGCCTGCGGCTGGAGCTGGCCCTGGCCGACCAGACCCGGCGCACCCGCGACATGCAGGGCGATCTGGACGAGATGGAGCACATGATCGACGAGTACCTGGCCTTCGCCCGCGGCGAGGCCGGAGAGGCGTCCCAGGCCGTCGATCTGGCGGCCATGCTCAAGGCCATCGGCGCCCAGATCAAGAAGCGCGGCGCGAAGGTCGAGATCGTCGCGCCCGAGCCGGCGGTGCAGGCCACGGTGCGCCCCCTCGCCTTCCGCCGCGCCCTGACCAATCTGGCCGGCAACGCCGCCGACCACGGCGGCCGCGTGCGCCTGTCGCTGCGCCGCACCGCCGGCGGCGTCGAGATCGCGGTGGAGGACGACGGGCCCGGCATCCCGGAGGCCCAGCGCGAGGAGGCCTTCCGTCCCTTCTCCCGCCTCGACGACGCCCGCAACCAGAACACCAAGGGCGTCGGACTGGGCCTGGCCATCGCCCGCGACGTGGCCCGCAGCCACGGCGGCGACATCACCCTGGACGCCAGCGATCTGGGCGGGCTGAAGGCCGTGATCCGCCTGCCGGGCTAGGCTCCGGGGCCCATCACAATTTCGCGCGGCGCCTCTGGCGAAATCGCCGGATCGAGCGCATCTTTCCTGCGGGGGCTGTCATTCAGGTTCGCCAGGAGGCTTGCCAAATGCGTAGATTTTCCTTCCTCGCCGCCGCGGGCGTCGCCGCGGCTCTTGCGGGCGCGGCCCAGGCCCAGCCCGCCGACGTCACCGTCACCATCGGCGACCGGCTTGATCGCGAAGCCAGCCGCGAGCTCGGCCAGGACGAGGTGGCCGAACAGGCCCGCGCCCTCGAGGCCCGCCTCGAGCGGGAGCTGGCGTCCAACCCCGCCTACGACGGCGCGCGCATCCATCTGGTGCTGACCGACGTGGCGCCGAACCGGCCCACCCGTCACCAGCTCAACAACACCCCGGGCCTGGACTATATGCGCAGCTTCAGCGTGGGCGGCGCCGCCATCGAGGGCGAGGTCATCACCGCCGACGGCCAGACCCGCCCGGTCCATTACGACTGGTACAGCCACGACATCCGTGACGCCCGCTTCCAGGGCACCTGGCAGGACGCGGACCGCGCCTTCATGCGCTTCTCGCGCCAGCTGGCTGACGGCCGGCTGTAACGCCTGACCGGTTGAGGTGGAGTCGCCCGCGCGGCTCCACCGACGCCGACGGTCAGCTTCCGGACAGCTCCGCCGCCCGGGCCACCGCGGCGGCGGCGGCGTCCGACACCAGCCGCTCCAGCGATCCATCCTGCGCAAACACGTCCAGCGCCGCGCGCGTGGTGCCGCCCGGCGAGGCCACCCGCGCGATGAGATCCTCGGCCCGCGCCCCGTCCTGCTTCATGGCGGCGGCGGCGGACACCAGCGTTCCGGAGGCCAGCGCCTCCGCCTGCGCCGGCGACAGCCCCTGCTCCACCCCGGCCTTGGTCAGGGCGTCCACAAAGGCGAAGAAATAGGCCTGGCCCGAGCCCGACACGGCCGTGGCCGCGTCCATCAGCCCGTCGTCGGCCAGGCCCACCACCTTGGCCACCGGGGCGAACAGGCCGCGCACCGTGTCCAGATCGGCGTCGTTTTCCGCCCAGATCGAGGCCACGCCCTCGCCCACCGCCATGCTGGTGGTGGGCATGACCCGCGCCACGGGCCGCGGCTTGAAGCCGTCCGACAGGGCCGAGGCCCGTACGCCGGCCATCATGGAAATGATCAGCGCATCCGGCGCCAGCCTTGCGTCCATGTCCGCGGCCACCTGCCGCCACATGGCCGGCTTGACGCCGAGGATGACGCGGTCGGCCCGGGCCAGCACGTCGTCACCGGGATTGATCAGGGCGCCCTTGTCGCGCGCCGCCTCGGCGATCGGCTTGGAGGACGGGGTGACGATGATCAGGGTGCGCAGGTCCAGCCCGCCGGTCTTCAGCCACCCTTCGACCAGGGACGACCCCAGTCGTCCGCAGCCGATCAGAATTACAGGACGGTCGGTCAATATCTCAGGCGGTTCCCACGGTTTCAAACAGGCAGGCGTCGATGGCCGCGCTCGGGGCGCTGCCGCCCCGGATCAGATAGTCGAACGCCGGGAAATAGCGGTCCGCCGCATCGATGGCCGCATCGATCATGGACGCCGCCTGGGCCAGGGTCGGGCGCTCGCCGTGCGGCAGGGCCAGGGCGTGGCGGAACACGATCTCGCCGTCCTCGGCCCACACCTCGAAATGGCCCAGCCAGACGCGCTGGTTCAGCCGCGACGCCAGTTCATAGGCGGCGGCGCGGCGCGCCTTCGGCGCCCGGATGTCCAGCGAGCAGCACAGCTGCAGGCAATCGCCCTCGGGCCGCCAGGCGAACCACAGCTCATAGTCCTTCCAGTCGCCCGCGAGGGCGAAGGCCAGGTCGCCCTGGTCCGTGCGATCGAACGGCAGGTTCTCGGCCGTCAGCACATGCTCCACCACGTCGAGCGGGTCGTAAGGGATTTCGACCTCGTCGGGGGTCAGTGCGTCCATGAAGCTGTCCGGTCCCTCGCCGAGGGCGTGAGTGTGTCGAGATGGAGCGACTCACGCCCCATGACATGACGGTAGGCGTGTTCGCAGATTCGGCTCAACCGGCTGCGTCCTGCGGGCGAGCCCCGGCTGTGGACGTTCCCTTTCCAGGCGTCTTTGCGGCTGTTTTTGCGGGCTTTTTCAGCTCCGCGATCTCGGCGCGAAGGGCCGTGATCTCCGCCTTCAGGGCGTCGAACTCGTCGCGGCGCACCAGATCCATGTCGGCCACGAAGCGGTCGGCCTGGGCGCGCCAGGCGCTCCGGGCTTCCTCGCCCGCCGCCTGGGCCAGGCCCATGGCGCCGGTGGTCAGCTTGGCGAACTCATCGAGAAACGGATTGCGGGTCTGCATGGGACTGTCCTGGCGACTCAAAAGGCGCGGCGCGCCTGTTAACCTTCAGCCCGACATGGTGAATGAAACCTTTCAATCCAAGGGACGCCCCGCGGAAGCTGTTGGATTTCGCCGCCGGCGCACCCATTTTGAGTCCATGACCGAACACACCCCCCGCCGCTCCGCCTCCGGCTTCGACCTGACCCCGCCCAGCGCGACCCAGCTGGCCATCCTCGAGCATGACCTCAATGACGAGGAGCGCCGCGTGCTGCTGAACCACGGCACCGAGGCGCCGTTCTGCGGAACCCTGCTGGAGGAAAAGCGCGCCGGAGTCTTCTGCTGCCGTCTGTGTGGGCTGCCCCTGTTCCAGACGAAGACCAAGTTCGAAAGCGGCACCGGCTGGCCCAGTTTCAACACCCCCTATGACCCCGACCATGTGCGCGCCATCACGGACACCTCCTTCGGCATGGTGCGGGTCGAGACCCGCTGCGCCCGCTGCGACAGCCATCAGGGCCACGTCTTCCCCGACGGCCCGCCGCCCACGGGCGACCGTTACTGCATCAACTCCGCCGCCCTCAGCTTCACCCCGGACGGCGAGGCCCTGCCTGACCCGCTGGGGCGCGGCGACCATCTGCCCGGGTGACACGACCCCGCCGCATTCAGCCGTCAGCGTGACGGTGACGGAGTAACGCCATGATCCTGACCGCCCTCGCCGTTCTGGCCCTGTCCGACCAGCCCATCGCCACCGCCCGCGGCGATCAGGGCCATGTGTCCGCCGCCACCGCCGCCGAAGAGCCCGTCGCGCCCTCCATCACCGGAGCCCGCGCCATGAGCACCGACGAGCAGATCGCGGCCTGGATCGGCGCCTCGCCGGCCGCGCCGATGGACATGGGCGACGCCCCGCTGGACTATGATGCGCCCTTCGAACCCGAGCGCCGCATCCGCGGCGAGGTCAGCGCCGCCATCGGCGCCCACGGCTACCAGGCCTTCGGCGTCGGCGTGTCGATCCCGGTGGGCGAGAACGGCATGGTCAGCCTGCACTACAGCGAAAGCGAGGGCGGCTACGGCTACGGCCCGTATGGCTACGGCTACAGCCCGTATTACGCTTCGCGCCACGACAGCTACGGCCTGCGTTCGGGCTCCTACATGGGCGCGCCCGAGCCGCGGGACGCCTATGGCGCCGATGTCCGCACCAGCCGCGCCCTGCGCACCCGGGGCGTCACCGCCGTTCCGGACGATCAGAACTGGTGATGCGAAAACACTCCCTCGCCATCGCCAAGGTTCCTCTTGGGGATTAGACCATATCCGGATAACGTCGGTATTGCTGGTGGCGAGGGAGGATCCGATGTGGCCATTCAAGCCGAAGTCGCGCGATCCCGTCCCTGGTCTAAGGGCCAAGGCCAAGCTTTACTGGCATTGGCTTTACGAGGCGCCTCACGCTGATCCCGACAAGCGGTTCATTCTTCTAAGCGACCGGGGGCGCGTGGTCTGGGGACCGGGCAGTCTGGAAGACCTCCCACGTGAATTGGAGGATGACACTCCACAGAAGAGAGTGAGGTTGGCCGCAAGAGGCAGACCTCCTCCAAAAATCGGCAAGCCGTAGACCCTGCGTGCCGAAGCATTGGACCGGCGATGCGAAAAAGGCCCGGACGATGTCCGGGCCTTTCGCTTCAGATGGTGCCGCCGGGGGGAATCGAACCCACGACCTCAGCCTTACCAAGGATGCGCTCTACCACTGAGCTACGGCGGCGAAATCTGAGGAAGCGGCCGTATAGCCAATACGTTCGCCCGATGCAAAGGCCAAAACGCCTCTTGATCGCATTCCTGCATCCAGCCTTTATCCCCCGGTGAAAAGCCCGCCCGACACGACGCCGCCAAAGCCCCCGACGCCCGCCGAAAAGGCGAAGGCAGCGCGGGCGGCGCGCCTGGCCGCCGCCCTGCGCACGAATCTCCGCCGCCGCAAGGCGCCGCCCTCCGCGCCCGCGTCCGACGCCGACTGACCCGGAAAAGCGGGATCAACCGGCCGGTTCGTCCCGCATTTCCGCACCCCAATGCCTTGCCGCAGAACGGTCGGGGCGATTTTTTCGTCTGTTTTTCCGACCGCGTTCGTGGCCGGGGTACCCTGCTGGGGTTCCGTTGCGGGGGAAGGCGTTGGCGCTAGGGCCGAACGCGCGGCGGGACCGGTCGAGCGGGTTGGCCCGGGCATTGAGAGCCCGGGGTCCGGCGGGCGTCCTGGACGCCGCCGCCCGTCGTGGGCCGAGCCTGCGGCATGGGGACGAACCGGCGAAACTCTGGGCGCGCGACAAACGAGGTCGCGCGTCGGCCGGCTGAAGAGAGCCCTCCCCCGCGGCGCTCACGCACAGAACGGCCGGGCGGGCGCGAGCGACCACGCCGAAACACACATCAAGGGCGGCCGCCGGCGACGGCGCCGCCCCGGTCCCGGGCGAGATCGCCCGCGCCCGCCGCTTCCCCAACTCCGTCGGCCGGGCCGCACGGAGCTGCGGCGCGTGGGCCGCTCCTCTGATCAAGAGGCGTGACAGTCCGCCCTCGCCCCTTTCAACCCGCGCGCGAGACAGGCTAGATACCGCCCCCGCTTCGCCCACGCCGGGCGCGGCCTCGACAGAGACCCCATGGACCGCATCGCCATCACCGGCGGCGCCCGCCTGAACGGAGCCATTCCGATCAGCGGCGCCAAGAACTCCGCCATCAAGCTGATGGCCGCCTCGCTGCTGACCGACCAGCCGTTGCGCCTGACCAATATGCCGCGCCTGGCCGACACCCGGTTCCTGGGCGAGCTGCTGCGCGGCCTCGGCGTCAGCGTCACCGAACAGGAGGGCGCCGACGGCGGCGAGACCCTGCTGCACGCCGCCGGGATCACCTCGACCTTCGCGCCCTATGAACTGGTCCGCCAGATGCGGGCCTCGTTCAATGTGCTGGGCCCGCTGCTGGCCCGCACCGGCCATGCCCGGGTCAGCCTGCCGGGCGGCTGCACCATCGGCGCGCGGCCGGTTGATCTGCACCTTCAGGCCCTGACCGCCCTGGGCGCCGTCATCGAGCTTGAGGAAGGCTATGTCTCGGCCCAGGCGCCGACCGGTCTGCGCGGCGCCGAGATCACCTTCCCCTTCGTCTCCGTGGGGGCCACCGAACACGCCCTGCTGGCCGCCGTGCTGGCCCAGGGAACGACCGTGCTGCACAACGCCGCGCGCGAGCCGGAGATCGGCGACCTGGCCCACTGCCTGAACGCCATGGGCGCGAAGGTCCAGGGCATCGACACCCACACCCTGACCATCACCGGCGTCGGCTCCCTGTCCGGCGCGGACTGGAGCGTCATCCCCGACCGTATTGAAGCGGGCACCTATGCGACGGCCGCGGCCATGACCGGCGGCGACGTGACCCTGACGAAGATGCGGCCCGCCCTGCTGACCGCCCTGACCGCCAGGCTGCGCGAGGCCGGCGTGACCGTGGACGAGACGCCGGACGGCCTGCGCATCCGCCGCGACGGCGGCCGTCTCCAGCCCGTCAATGTCACCACCGAGGTCTATCCCGGCTTCGCCACCGACCTGCAGGCCCAGTTCATGGCCCTGATGACCCTGGCCGAGGGCGAGAGCGTGATCTCCGAGACCATCTTCGAGAACCGCTTCATGCACGCGCCGGAGCTGATGCGGCTGGGCGCCGACATCACCGTCCACGGCGGCGAGGCCCGGGTGCGGGGCGTTGAGGCCCTGCACGGCGCCGAGGTCATGGCCACCGATCTGCGCGCCTCGGTCAGCCTGGTGATCGCCGGTCTGGCCGCGGAGGGTGAAACCACCATCGGCCGCGTCTATCATCTGGATCGCGGCTTTGAACGGCTTGAGGAAAAGCTGGGGGCCTGCGGCGCCGAGGTGCGGCGCCTGAAAGGCGATGAGGATGGACACTGAGACCACCGCCGTCGACGCGGACCAGACCCGGGACGAGACCACTGGCGACAAGGGCCCGCCCCTGCCGCCCCTGCGCCTGCTGGCCGAGGACCATGAGGATCTGCTGATCATCTCGGCGGCGCTTCAGGACGCCATCCTGACGCCGGGCGACATCCTGTGGGAAAGCGCGGCGCGGCGCCTGACCATCACCCTGCGCCGCTTCTGCTGGGAATGCGGCGGCACCCGGGTCCAGGCGGCGTTGCAGTTCGGCGACGTCATGGCGGTCAAGAGCCGTGACATGCCCCGCGCGCCCGAGATTCCCCTCGAGCTTCTGGCCATGGACTTCCTGCCGGGCGAGGCCCCGGGCGGCCGCGTGGTCATGATGTTCGCCGGCGGCGGCGACCTGCGCGTGGACGTGGAGTGCATGAACGCGGTGCTGGCCGACATCTCCGAACGCTGGCGCGCCCGACGCGCGCCGCGTCATGAAGAGGACCCGGCATGAGCGGCCCCCACCGTCTGTCCGCCGTCGATCTGGACGAAACCTCCCTGCCCTCGGCCACCGCCGAGATCGAGCACGCCCGTCGCGTGGCCATCTTCGATCTGGTCGAGCAGAACAGCTTCGCGCCCGCGGGCGCCGACGGCGGCCCCTACCAGCTGAAGCTGTCGCTGCAGGACAGCCGCCTGGCCATGGACATCACCGGTCCCGCCTATCGCAAGGCGCACCTGCTGTCCCTGACGCCGATGAAGACGGTGATCCGCGACTATCTGATGATCTGCGACAGCTATTACGAAGCCCTGCGCGGCTCGTCGGCCAGCCAGATCGAGTCCGTCGACATGGGCCGGCGCGGGCTGCACAACGAAGGCGCCGAAGCCATCAAGACGCGGCTGGAGGGCAAGGTCGAGGTGGACCACGAAACCGCCCGCCGCCTGTTCACCCTGGTCTGCGCCTTGTGGCGGCGCGGCTGACCGGACCCTATTTGCCGGCAGAACTCGACGCCCGCCCTGTTTTGGTGCATTAGGCCGCGTCCGTTTTCGAGCCTCGCCCACGCCCGGCGCGGCCGTTACCCGTTTCCCGAGGGCGAGAGAGACTGCATGTCGAAGGAAGAGCTGCTCGAGTTTCCGGGCGTCGTGATTGAACTGCTGCCCAACGCGACCTTCCGCGTGAAGCTGGAGAATGACCACGAGATCATCGCCCACACTGCCGGCAAGATGCGCAAGAACCGCATCCGCGTGCTGGCCGGCGACAAGGTGCTGGTGGAGATGACTCCGTACGACCTGACAAAGGGTCGCATCACCTATCGCTTCAAGTAAGGCGGACGGCCGCGTGGCCTCTCCGCCTCTCGTGCTGGCCTCCGCCAGCCCGCGCCGCATCGAACTGCTGGCGCAGGTCGGGATCGCGCCCGACCGCATCGTCCCCGCCGACATCGACGAAACGCCCCTGAAGGGCGAGACGCCGCCCCGTCTCGCCGAGCGCCTCGCCCTCACCAAGGCCGAAACCGTCGCCGGGCGCGAGCCTGAGGCCCTGGTCCTCGCCGCCGACACCGTCGTCGCCGTGGGCCGCCGCCTTCTGGAAAAGCCCGCCGACGAGGCCGAGGCCCGCCGGTTCCTCGCGCTCCTGTCCGGCCGCAATCACCGCGTCTTCACCGGCGTGGCCCTCAAGGCCCCCGGACGCGGCGCCGCCGTGCGCGTGGTCGAGACCCGCGTGTCCCTCAAGCCCCTGTCCGACGACGAGATCACCGCCTACCTGGACACCGGCGACTGGCGCGGCAAGGCGGGCGGCTACGCCATTCAGGGCCCTGCGGGCGCCTTCGTGCGCCGCATCGTCGGCAGCCACCCCGCCGTGATGGGCCTGCCGCTGTACGAAACGGTCCAGCTCCTGCGCGGCGCCGGCTGGCGCCCGGCCCGGCCGTGAGCGGCGGTCGCCAAGTCTATATAGACGACAGCCCCGGCGAGACGCGGGGCATCATCGAGGGTGAGCGCGGCTTCGAGCAGATCCTGATCCAGCGGGAGGCTGATGACCCCGGACAGCGCCTGGGCGCCGTATCCGTCGGCCGGGTCACGCGGATCGAGCCCGGTCTGGGCGGCGCCTTCGTGGATCTGGGCGCCGCCGAAGGCTTCCTGCCCCTGAAGCGGGACGCGGGCCTGCACGTCGGCCAGAAGATCGAGGTGGAGGTCGTCGCCGAACCGCGCGAGGCCAAGGGGGCCACGCTGAAGATGCTCGGCGCCGCCGAGGGCGAGGCGCGCCTCATCCGCCCGGGGCCCGGCGTCGCCGAGTGGCTGGACCGTTTCGCGCCCGGCCTTGCGCCCGTCACCGGCAGGGCCGCCATCGAGGCCGGATGGGCCGCCATCGAGGACGCCGAAACGCCGGCCATGCCCGGCGGCGGCCCGGACGTGGCGGTCGAACGCACCCGGGCCATGATCACCGTCGACATCGATCAGCCGCCCTTGCCCGGCAAGGGGCTCAACGCCCGCGACAGACAGCGCGCCAATCAGGAAGGACTGCGGCTCGCCGCCCGCCTGATCCGCCTGCGCCGCTGGGGCGGACTGGTCGCCGTCGATCTGCTGGGCGCCGGCCACGACGGGGCCCAGATCACCGCTGCGGCGCGAACGGCTTTCGGCGCTGACCCCGCAATCGCCTATGGCCCGGTCAACCGGTTCGGCGTGCTTCAGCTGGTCCTGCCGTGGCGCTTCACGCCTCTGGAGGAGCTGATCTCCCCGCGGGTGGAGAGCGCCGCCATAGACGCGGCCCGCAAGCTCAATCACGCCCTGCTGGCCGACACCGCCAGCGCGCGCATCGCGGTGCGCTGCCATGGTGATATTGCAAAAGCCGCCGCGCCGCTGGTGGCGCGGCTGGGGCCGCGGGCCCATGTCCTGGCTGACGACAGCCTTCCCACGACCCGAGTGATCCTTGAATGACCCGCGCCGCCTGCCCCATCTGCCGCCACGCTGAACCAGACCCCAAGTACCGGCCCTTCTGCTCGAAACGATGCGCGGACATCGATCTGGGCCGCTGGTTCACCGGTCGGTACGCTGTTCCCGGCCCGCCCGTGGATGAAAATGGAGAAAGCGACAGCGAGGATCAGGCCTGACGCTGGACAGGCTGACCGGCCTCGCTTATAGACCCCGCTCCCGACGGCCTGAGCCGTCGCCGGACCCAGGCCTGGGTAGCTCAGTTGGTAGAGCAGCGGATTGAAAATCCGCGTGTCGGTGGTTCGAATCCGCCCCCAGGCACCACTCCCCTCTCCTCATGACGAATCAACGGCGCCACCGGTTACCGCTGGGCGCCCAGATCACGGCGTTATGTTTTTCGACAGGGAACATGGAAACCCGGACCATGTTTGCGCCACATTTCGGCAACCGACACTGATGCGGATGGTGTATTGCCCCGGCGTTAGATTCCTCCCCCGACGTCAATGGTGAAAGCCCATTCCGGTTACCAAGTGTAACAAGGTGGTGGATTGCCCATAACGGCCAGAACGCGCAACTTTTGACCTCATTGATGTCGACGGCTGAAACGGATGACGCTCTTATGACAGGTTCGCGAAAAGACGTTGCATCGCCCGTTCGGCCGCTCTCCCCCCGGTTGAAAAGCGTGATCACGGACTTGACGCTCCCCGGAGGGTTCGCCAAGAGAACTTGACCGCACTTCTGATCAGGAGAGCGTCGATATGCGAAAGGCCTTCTCTCCCGGCTGATCGCCACCGCTTTTTCCGGAAGCCTCGGCAACCGGAAAGCGACAGGAAACGTTTCGGCTGCCGCCATCACGCGGCATCCGGTGTAATTTCAACAAGGGGCGCCGCCACCCGGTGACGTCTCTTAGGTCCCACGAGTCAGACCAAGCAGGAACTGGCGAACTATGCTCGATAGCAAAAAAACAAACTTCCTCCTCGCTCTGGCCGGCGCTGCCGTCCTCATGGCGAGCTCGCCGGCTCTAGCGCAGGACGCGGCTCCGGCTCCCACCGAGACGCCTGCCGAAGCCACGGCCGACGCTGAAACGGCGACTGCCGCTGAAACGCCGGCTGAAACGGCCGCTCCGGTCGACGCTACGGCCGATGATCCGGAAGCGGTGGGCGGCGACTCCCACGGCCGCCTGACCGTTGCGCGGATGTTCATGGACTCCGACCCCGTCGTTAAGGCGGTCATGATCGGCCTGGTTCTGGCCTCCGTGTTCTCCTGGACCCTCCTGGTCATCAAGCTGATCGAGTTCGGCAGCCTGAACCGCCAAACGGACCGCTACCTGGAAGCCTTCCGCGGCGCCCGCACCATCGCGGACATCCGTCGCGTGTCGACCTCCGAGGACTTCGACGGCAACCCGCTGGCCGACATGGCCGCGGCCGCCAGCGAGGAAGTCGAGGCGTCGCGCGCCGCCGGTCTGGCGGTTTCCGGCGAGTACCGCGAATCCACCCTCGGCCGCGCCGCGACCGCGGTGGCCGCTGTGCAGTCCGGTCTGGCCAAGCGCCTCTCGGGCGGTCAGCAGTTCCTGGCGTCCACGGGCTCCAACTCGCCGTTCATCGGCCTGTTCGGCACCGTGTACGGCATCATGAACTCGTTCATCGGCATCGCGAACACCAACACCACCAACCTGGCGGTTGTGGCCCCCGGCATCGCCGAGGCGCTGCTGGCCACCGGCCTGGGTCTGTTCGCGGCCATTCCGGCGGTTATCTTCTACAACTATTTCAACACCCGGATTTCGGCGTATGGCGTCCGCTCGGACGGCTTCAACGCCGAGCTGCTGAACACGATCTCGCGTCAACTCGACAAGGGAGCGTAAGCTAGATGGCCGCCAAAATCGGAAGCGGCGGCGGCGGTAAGTATCAGATCGAGCAGAACAGCGAGATCAACGTCACACCCTTCGTGGACGTCATGCTTGTTCTGCTCATCATCTTCATGGTGGCGGCTCCGCTCGCCACCGTGTCGGTGGAGATCGAACTTCCAACCGCTGTTGCGCCGCCAGCAGAGAACCCGCCGAAGCCGATCTACATCTCGCTGCAAAGCGACACCGACGTTTACATCGGTGACGGCCGCACTTCCCTGGCCACCCTGGGCGACGATCTTCGCCGTCTGATCGGCACGCGAAACCCTGATGAGGAGCGGATTTTCATCCGCGCCGACACGACCACCCGCTACGGTGACTTCATGCAGCTCATGAACACCCTGCAGGACAATGGTTTCTACAGTGTCGCCCTCGTCGGCGAAGACAACGCTACGTAAGGATCACGGTCGCAGATCATGACTGAAGAACATCGTCGCGACCCGCTCCTGGACCCGCCTCGCCGGAAGAAAATCTCTACCGGCGTGGCAGTGGGTATCGGGATCTCGGTCCTCGTCCACCTCGCAGGCGCATGGTGGATCTATAACCAGAAGTTCGTGCTGAAGGAGGTGTCCTACAC
>Ga0114899_1000281_pt1 | contig 40164 bp, 33 predicted proteins | sample MalvireepMed_215_FD_83497 | JGI IMG/M metagenome (GOLD analysis project Ga0114899, IMG submission 83497) | Marine viral communities from the Global Malaspina Expedition - Malaspina viral metaG DeepMed_215 | ecosystem: Environmental > Aquatic > Marine > Oceanic | place: Mediterranean Sea...
GATTTAGAGATTAAATTTTCAGATACTGAAGATTATTTCTTCTTATTAAAAGCTGCTGAACTTGATATTGAGTAAATATACTTTATTAATCATTTCAGATTTAATTAAATAGAGATAAAAAAATCAAATTTTATCTGTTATTTCACTTTATATTCGCTGGGCGATACTCCAAACTGTGCCTTAAAGCACTTACCAAAATAACTGTGTGAAGAAAACCCGACTTCAAAAGCGGCAAAACTGGCGCTTTCACCACTCTCTAATAAAGTTCGAGCTTTTTCTAAACGGAATCGCCTTAAATATTCAGCCGGTGTCATATCCAGTACACTTTTAATTTTTCTAAATAGTTGACGTAAGCTCATATGATTAGCTTCAGCGATAAGTGTGATCGAGGTTTCAGAATCGTTATAGAGCTTTTCTAATACTAAATTGAGTTGCACTAAGAATTTTTCTTGTTGGTCTAATTTGCCTTTATCCTTGTCTAGATCAGAACTTGTATCTAAGGGAGTTAAAACTTCTTGCGTTGTATCTATTTCCTTTTGAGGTGTAAATGCGATCACAGCAAATCGTTTTTTGAGAATGTTGCGAATTTCTAATAGATTATTTAAGCGTATTTTTAACTCTTCAACGTCAAATGGTTTGGTCAGGTATTCATCTGCTTTTTGATGCCAGCCTTTCAGCCTGCTTTCTCTGTCGCCGCGAGCAGTTAATAAAATGATGGGTATATGATTGGTGATTGTGTTGCTTCTAAGCGCTTCAGTGACTTGATAACCATCTTTCTTAGGCATCATAACATCACTAATAATTAAATCCGGGACTTCACTGATGGCGGTCTTAACACCTTCTTCGCCATCTCTTGCGATAAAAATCTGGAAATCAGAGTTAATACTGTTAACTATGTAGTCACGCATATCGGCGTTATCTTCAATCACCAGTACCGAAGGTTGCTGATTGTTTTCAGTTTGAGTAGGTGTATTAGTATTTTGTATTTCATTGTTAGGCTGATGAGTCAGACTCATCAATTCCATCGCGATTATTTCATCGTTATTATGCGGGCCAATTTGTTCAGCATCTATCTCGCCAATAATTGGAAGGGTAACGGTAATAGTCGTGCCTTCACCTAAGATACTTTCGGCAGATATTTCTCCTTGATGCGCTTGAACCAAATTTTTAACCAGTGCTAATCCGATCCCGGCGCCGGTGACTTGTTCGCTGTTTTCATCTAGTACGCGATTATAGCGGTCAAAGATCGATTCGAGTTTATCCGCAGGAATACCAATGCCGCTATCGCTCACTTTAATTGTTAGTTCTAGATTGGTACGAGTGGATTCAATCGTGATATTGCCGCCTGATTTAGTGTACTTAATTGCGTTGGATAGTAAGTTGAGAATGACTTTTTCTAAGGCGTCGCTGGTAAATTCAAAATTGGCTTCAGCCAAACATCCAATCGTTAATTGAATGCCTTTTTCTTCGGCAAGATCCTTAAATGCGTCAGTTAATAATTTGATCGTTTTATAGGTGTTTTGTGGTGACTTTTGAGTGATGGCCTTAATTCGAAAAGTTTCTAAGTTGAGTAGTTGATCGACCATACGTAATAACCGGTAACCATTTCTTTGCACGACATTAAGCCGGCTATTCTGTTGTTCATTATTTTTATTTTTGAGTAGCTGGGCAATTGGTCCAAGGATCAAAGTCAGTGGGGTTCTGAACTCATGAGAGACATTGGCAAACTCTTCATTTTTTCGCGAGAGTAACAGCTCTACTTTTTGTTTTTCTTCAGCAAGCTCAATGGTTCGTTCGCTAACCGATTGCTCCAGTTTTATCGCACGTTGTTGTAGCGCGCGAGTACGATAAGCTATCAATAAGTAGAGCGATAATAAAAACGAAACAACGTAGATGATATAGGCCGTTGTTGTTTGCCACCAAGGGGGCGAAATGAAGAGCCTAATTGCGGTGTTTTTGGATGACCAGTTACCGTTATCGTCACTCGCTCTGACTCTAAATACATATTCACCTGATGAAATATTAGTATAGTTGGCTTGTCTAAAATAGGTATCAACTAACTTCCAATCATCGTAGTTTTCAAGTTGATATTGATATCTCACTCGCGAGATATCATTAAAATTAATAGTTGCAAATGAAAATGAGAAATTGTTTTGGTCATGGCGCAATTCTATAGTGTCGGTATCAAGAATATTTTTTAGTAGAGGAGTAATAACTTTCGGGGTAGATATTTCTACAGGTTCATAATCAATCTTGAACCCTGTCACCAAAACATCACTACCTGTTTTCTTTTTGGGGATGCTTCGGGTATTAATTTTATTAAATCCATTTCCGCCCCCAGTCCAATATTCTTCTTTTTTTGAGTCATAGAAACCGGCGGGTGGTGTACCATTTGACTGCAGCCCATCTGATTCAAAAAAGTTGGTAAAAGTATTACTGTCTTGATCTAATACTGACAATCCATTGCCAGTACTTGCCCAAACTTTGTTATTCGAGTCTATCTGGATGTTCCAAACAGAGTTATCTGCGAGTCCTTCGCTCACTCGAAAGTTTTCTATTTCTGCAGTGGTGGTATTGAACTTATACAAGCCATGAGCTTTACTCCCTATCCAAAGGTATCCGTGTCTATCAAGTTTAGAAGTATAGATAAATTCAGCGATACCTTCTTTATCCTGATTTTCTCTAATATATTGTTTTAGTTTGGTTGTTTTTTTATCGATTGAGATCAAGCCATGGAGAGTAGTGCCTAACCAAATTTTACCTTGTGATTGTTGTAATGTTTGGGCCCTAAGACTTTTAATGCCAAGCTCGTCCATTACTTTCTCACCTATTAGTTCTAAAGTGCGAGTATTGGTATTAAGTTTTGCCAATGCAATTTTATCCATCGCGAGCCAAATATTATCTTTTTCGTCAATACTCAACTGAAAAACAAAGGCATTACTTAAAAGCTCATTATGTTCTGGTTTGTCAACTTGAGCGCGAGAAAAGGTCAGGCTATCTGGGTTCAATTTAACCAGACCTTCATCATGATTTGCTATCCAGATAGTGCCGTTCGAATCTTCTTTAATATCGAATATAAAATCTAACGATAGTCCTTCTAGCTCAATATTTAAGGAATTAAACAATTGGCAGTGATTGTTTTTGCGGTCGATTCGATGCAATCCTTTTCCTTTTACACCGACCCATAATATATCGCGAGAGTCCAAATAAATCGCGTAGATATCATTACCCGATAGACATTTTTCTAGATTATATTCTTGTCGATAGAGTTCGATATTAGGTGTGGTAAAAGTAATCTTATTAAGACCGTTATTTGTACCTACCCACAGGTTCTTATCTCGATCAAAAAAAAGTGATTTCACTCCTTCTGACGATAAAGAGTTTTGGCTGCTTTGGTTTTTTTGATAGCGTAAAAGGTGTTTTTTCGCTGAATCAACAAGTGCCAAACCACTACTTCTAGTGCCGACTACTAGTTCGTTAGTTGGGCTATATGCTAGCGTGGTTATTGGTGAATCTATTGCCGCTAACCTATTGTTTTGATAATTCGAAAAAGATTGCGTGTTCTGGTCAAAATTTAATAATCCTTTATCCGTACTCACTAATAGCTGGCCGTTAGGTTGAACAATAGACCCTTGACCGGTGGCCTCGACTGGATAGGTAGCAATTGTGTTACCTTTGGGTTTGTACTGGTTTAGGCTGCTATCGGTTGTTATCCAAATGTTGCCTTGATTATCTTCATTGATGCTCCTAACAAAGTTGTCGGCTAATTTTGAACTGGTAGCTGATTCTGCGCTGAACTGTTCGATAGTAGTTAGGTCATTGGATATCTTAAATGCGCCGTGTTGATAAGTGCCTACCCAAATATTATTTTGGCTATCCTCGAACAAAGTAATAATATTTGTAATGGTTGATTTGTGTTTCAACCAAATTCTCTCAAAACGGTTAGTACTAGAGTGGTAAATGGACAACCCTCCACTGGTACCAACCCACATGTGCTGCTCTTGGTCGATTAGTAACCGATAAGTCGTAAATGGTGGAAGTGAGTTCTCGGGCTTCGAGCCATGACCATATTGCTTTAAGTCGTAACCATTAAATCGAAACAAACCTTTATTGGTCGCAAGCCAAAGAAAACCATGCTGGTCTTGTTCGATATCATAAATATTGGAAAGATTGTTTAGCTTGGGAAATGAGTAAGCAGTTATATTATGAGATTTGAGCAATGTACTGGCGTGAACTCGGTCGATAAAAACCGAGTTCAGTAGTAACAGTATGACTAACATAGAAAAGTAGTAACGCATTTAATTTGCCAGTACTTTGAGTAATTAAGCAGCTCCCGCCTAGTCTCTAGGTAAAGCCATTGGTGGTGGCTCTATCTCACAAGTAGTACAATTATTCGACGCTTTATCAACGATCCTTACTTCTCTCCAGGTTCTGCCAGAAATGGTTACTGGAACAGAGTAGCAACTATTAACTTCGTTAGCCGCTAAAGCGTCAGAACAAAAAAGATCAGCATGCGATTTATTATCATAAGGTCTGAACTGAGTTGCCGATGAATTTTCAACGTGCTCTATAATTTCATAAGTCACTATGTACGAATGTAGCGTTGTTCCTGGTAAAACGAAATATACCCACTCGCAACTTGAAGCAGTTCTGTTGATTACTTGATTACAAAAGGCAACCGCTTCAGACACTGTTTGGAACCCAACTGCTCCAATTGTGCCAGCTTTTGCTTTTTCAGCATGACTGATAGTTAGTACCAAGACTAGCATCACTATTAAAGATTTCAATATTCTCATTTTATTTTCTCTTATTTTTGATAAACATCATTGAGCGGTAAATAAACCACCAACGTTGGCTATTGGATAATTTAGTTGTGCAGATAAATTCGAGTCAAATGATGTTAGTGATCAAATGATAAAGTCGAATATGCCTTCAAACTAATAATGATTAAGCAAATATGAAAAGTAGCAGACGATGAAATGTAATTACTCAAATGAGTAGTGATTTGTTTCATATCAATTCCCTTTAAAAATTGACTTAAATGTTTGAACAAATTTTGTTCAAACATACTTTAGCAATTTTAACCTGCTTCTTAGTATGACTAGCCTGCCAAACCCTATCACTATATTGCCTGTCGCATTATCTGCGCGCGAGATATTACCCTTTAAGTAACCGGGCTACAAATTAATCATTGAATGAATCTTGAAACTGGTAATAAGTCACAAATTTGTCGGATTGTTTAGAGAAAAATTGACCTGAATTAGGTTTAAGAGGGGGGAAGTTAAGTAAGGGAGGCAGAATTGCTTGATACCTGCAAGCAGGCTTATTAAAGGTAAGCCAACTAGCCTTCGTGATATCAGAGCAATTCCGCCTTGGTTGTCGTAACAAAACTTGCTTTTGAATCATTCAAAAACAAAAAGAGCCTCCTGCTGAAATGAAGAGAGTCAGGTTTTGTGTGTAGACAGGTAAAGTTTACTGCCTGATTAAAGCGCTCGTTATCACTCGAGTGCCAAACAGAGGTAAATTACTGCCAACTGTCTAATCGCCAGTAAAAACGGGCCTCAAAAAATAGCCTAATAAAAATTGGCACGCATTTTCTAGCTTCTGGCACTCCGTTTATATCTCGTTTTTCAATAATCCTTCAAAATTCGCGCCTAAATTTTTTACTCTTCGGAATGTTTGTAGGATTTTGTTATGCATAGATATATAAAGTTGTTTCTTTCAATCATGTGTTTGCTATTTGTCGCAGACTCAGCGCTCGCTGCAGTTCGTGGCCCCGCCACTTCAACTAATGGGAGCTTTACCATTTCATGGGACCCGGTTGTTGGCGCTAGTAGTTATCAAATTATTGACCACTCAGCAGGGCAATCTTTTACCTTATCTGGAACCAGCAAATCCTTCACTAAAACGGCTAATGGTAATTATAAGTACACAGTTTTTGCCAGCGTTCCATCAGGGAGTGGTGGCTTTAGCTTTGGTTATTCCAATGTGGGTATTGGAGAAGCAACCGTTGCAGTTAAGTTTCCGCCGACAGTAAGTGCTAGTTTTAATACGTCTTCAATCAATGAAGGCGGCAGTGCAACATTTTCTTGGAGCTCAACCCGAGCGACCAGTTGTTCAGCAACAGGTATTGCTGGCGTCAGCGCCACTTCAGGTAGCAAAACTTATACAGCTTTATCTGTGATGAGTAGCGATCTAACAGCCGGCGTAAAAGTAACTTGTACTGGCACAGGTGGTTCAAAATCTGCAACTGCTTTCTTGCTGATTAAATATATCAACGACACGCCGACCATTTCGCAAACTGCGAACACGACAATTAATGAAGATGGTAATACCGGTTATCTTGGTCTGACCGTTGCCGACGAAGAAACGTCTGCCGGCTCTTTAACCGTAACAGCAAGTTCGAATAATACAAGTCTGATCCCAAACAATCGAATAAGTCTTGCCGGAACTGGTGCAAATCGTCTTATCAAGGCGACACCCGCAACAAATCAATATGGCAGCGCGACTATAACCTATACAGTGACCGATGCAGGAAATAAATCTGCCAGCCGCAGTTTTAAAGTTACCGTAAGGCCAGTTAACGATGCGCCAATAATTAATCAAGGCACGAACACTCCATTATCAACTAAAGAAGATACTGCAAAAAGTATTACACTCACTGCAACCGATGTCGATAATACCGCTAGTCAGCTCACATGGAGTCTTGATTCAGCGCCAAGCCATGGCACAGCGCCAGTATCGGGATCTGGTTACTCTAAATCAATCACCTACACGCCCGCTAAAGATTATTTTGGCAGCGATAGCTTTAGAGTCAAAGTAAAAGACACCGGCAACCTATCAGACTTCATTACAGTCAATGTTACGGTGACTTCAGTTAATGATGCGCCAGTGATAACTCAAGGGACGAGTTATTCATTTTCAACGAAAGAAGATACCGCAAAAAGCATCACACTTAATGCGAGCGATGTCGATCATTCTGCTAGTCAGCTCACCTGGAGTCTCTATTCAGGACCAAGTCATGGTTCAGTACCTGTTTCGGGTACTGGTTATTCCAAATCAATGACTTATAAGCCGGCTAAAGATTATTTCGGCTCTGACAGTTTCAAAGTCAAAGTTAACGACGGTGGCAACTTGTTCGACATCATCACCGTTAGCGTTACAGTAACTCCAGTTAATGACGCACCAGTTATCGATCAAGGCAGCAGTGATACACTCATCACTTCAGAAGATTTCGCCAAAAGCATTACGCTTAGTGCGAAAGATGTCGATAATACCGGTAGTCAACTCAGATGGTACCTTGACTCGGCACCAAGTCATGGCTCAGTACCTGTATCGGGTACTGGTTATTCCAAGCCAATGACTTATACGCCTGACCTTGACTATTCAGGTAGCGACAGCTTTAAAGTCAGAGTCAAAGATTCTGGTGGCCTATTTGATGTCATAACAGTGTACGTTACAGTGCGAAGTGTATACGATGCACCAGTTATCTCTCAGGGCTCAAGTTATTCATTCACAACCGCAGAAGATACTGCAAAGAGCTTCACACTTAAAGCTGGTGATGTTGATAACGCTGGTAGTGAATTAACTTGGAACTTAGCTGCTTCACCTAACAACGGTTCTGCCCCTGTATCAGGTTCCGGTTACAACAAAACCATTACTTATACTCCAAATGATAATTATTCTGGTAGCGACAGCTTTGAGGTTATTGTGACTGACCTCAGTGGTTTATCTGACACTATTACAATCAACTTTACTGTGACCCCGGAAAATGATCTCCCTACAGGAACAGTCACAATAATCGGCTTACCAAATGTCGGCGTAACCTTAACTACAGAAAATGACTTAAGCGATGCCGATGGAATGGGACCGTTTATTTACTCTTGGAAGCGTGATGGGGCAACTATTCCTAATGCATCTAGTCAACCTTATACGCTGGTTGATGCAGATATTGGTGCCAATATAACGGCTACAATTTCTTATACTGATGGCGGTGGGACTTTGGAAAGTGTAACTAGCCTTCCTGTTGGTCCTGTTGAGTCAAGTACTGTTCCTCCTGAAGCTATTGGAGGAGAAGATCAAACCGTAGCTAGAAACACTGTGGTGACTTTGCTCGGTAGCTGCACCGATGTTGACGGCACTATTGAAAGCTGCCTGTGGACACAAATCCCAGCAGATGAATTTGGTCTCCAAAATAAAGAACCTGGTAAGGCAAGTTTCACTGCGCCTCACGTCGAAGTAGAAACCAATTTAACTTTCAGACTCACTGCTATTGATAATGATGGGCTGTCTGATTTTGGTGATGTAACGATAACCGTTCTTCCAAAAGACGCACCGGTTGCCGATGCAGGACCTGATCAAACGGTAATCAAAACGAGCGAAGTAACTTTACCGGGAAGTGGTACCGACGCTGACGGCATGATTGTTGGTTATCTTTGGGAGCAAGTTTTACCTGAAGAGACTCCTGCGGAAAATGAAACGCCGCCGGAAAATGAAACGATCACTCTGACAAATGAAACCACAGACGTTGCCAATTTTACTGCGCCAGATGTCACCGAGCTGAAAATATTAACCTTCAAATTAACCGTTACCGATGACGATGGTTTAACTGGATCTGATGAAGTTGCAATAACCGTCGAAGCGAACACGGCATCAAGAAAAGTTATTTTCATTCACACAGATTTACTCGGTTCGCCAGCGGTTGAAACCAATGAAGAAGGTGAGGTGATTGGCAATGATTAATTTTAAATTAAGACAGCAAATTCAAAATTTGGAATTTAGCACTAACCCGCAAGAGTTGTCGAAAACCTCACCGGAGCAAAGTGTACAAATTATTCACAGCGGCGTGCACGGCACGTCAGCGGTAAAAACAATTGTTAATGGCAACCAACAAACAGTATTTGGGGATTAACCATGAATTCAAATAAATTAAAAACACTCAAAAAGCGCCCTCAGACAATACGTTCTATGCTGGTTGCAACGGGGTTATTATTGACGCTGCCATTACAAGCAACGTCAGAAAAGCCGCACATAGGTACTAACTATTTAGAACAGTTATCAGTTACTCAAGATGTGACTATGTACACCACCGGTCTCATGGGCGATACCATTGATGTAGGCTCTGGCTCTTTTAGTTTTAGCCATACCGACCTCAGCATTCCGGGCAACTTTGCGCTGCCAGTTGCAGTAACCCGAAAGTTTATGGGTACCGACAGCATGCCATCTTCAACCCGAGAATTTGGTAGTTGGGGTTTTGACCTACCGCATATTCGAACCAATGAAATTGCACTGGAAGGCGATACACCAACCAACGGTAAATGGTTTGAGGGTAAAGCTTGTAGCGGTACTATTTTTGATGCAGGAAACATAACGGTAGATACCCCGACAGGCAATGATACGGTTACTGCAATGCCGATTGATTTTTGGAATGGAGACTCAATCCATGTTCCTGGTCAATTCAGCGGGAAATTACTCGCCAAAGGCTCAATTTCTGATGGTGATACTTACTCAAGCGATACGCCACAACGTACCTTGAACAATCATTGGAAAGTCACCTGTATTCAACCGGCGACTGGCGATGAGAGCTTTCAAGTCACCACAGACAAAGGCGATATTTATACCTTTGAGCAAATTAGACGAGTACCGGGAAAAATTATTCAACTTAGCCCCGGAACGTCGAGCTTGATCCCTTGTACCGACACAAATACTTGTAACAGTTCTAACCCCGGAGATAACGAATTAAACGAACCGAGCGATCCTGGCGTCACGGTGAGTTTCCGTGTTTTTCATACCTTTATGATGGCGACAAAAGTCGAAGACCGTTTTGGAAACTACGTTACCTATGATTATGACAATGAAGGTCGATTGCAAAGTATTAGCAGTAGCGATAGCCGCGGCATAACTGTCACTTACAATGATGAAGCTGGTGGGAACGGACTGGTTAAACAAGTTACAGACTCTGCCAATGCCAATCGAAATTATCAGTACCAATATATTGCGCATGAAAACATCAAAAACTTCGGCGACCTTCATTGGTTAAACAAAGTTGTAAGGCCGGACCAAAGAGAGTGGCAATTTGATATGCCAACGCTTGATGTTAACCAAGTCGAAGTATGGAATGATGTACTTCTTGGACGTCATCCACTCAGCCAAGATCCAAACATTGCGCCCACAAATTGCTACGCAGTACTTGAAGGCGAATACATGACAATGCACCACCCAGATGGTGTATCAGCCACCTTTAACTATAAAGAAACAGGGCAACGTCGAACAGAGGTTCCTTATAGGCCGTTAAGACAGCGAGTCTTTATGGGCGGCTCAGCCGAAGTACTTTCATATCAACTCAAACCTTGTAACTTGGTTTACAGTTTGAAAAGCAAAGTATTGACCAATACTGATGATACAACCTATAGCTGGAACTTTGAGTATGAAGGGGCTGATGGCTTCTTTAAAGATGATGTGCAACATTCAGAAGATATGCATGAGCCGATCGCTGCGTTATTAACGGGTTTTAGAGCGAGTGATTTAAAAACGACTCGAGTAAAACTTCACGACGGCAGCGTTGTTGAACATCATTTTAGTGCCCTGTTTGGTCCGCAAGAAGGCAAGGAGCTGGTCACTGATTTTTATGATACAAACGGCACGACGTTATTGCGCAGAGTCGTCAATAATTTTATTCAAGGAAGTGACTCTGGCGCGACGAGTTGGGTTCAGTTTGATGAAAGTAATGCACGAGTTCTGTTGAATGATAAAACAACCATCATTGAAAACGGTAATGAGTATTATCAGGAAAAAACATTCAATAGTTATGACGCGACGGCATCAGTTGCTGAATCAAATGATTTTAATGGCAAATCCAAAACCACTAACTACGATTACCAACACGATACAGCCAAAAATCTACTGAATCTACCGACAACGGTTGAGTTGGTAGGTCACGCAACGCCGGTTAGTGAAACCACCTATAAAGAACTAACACTTGGTGGTGGCGATACGCTAGTGCCTTCAATCGAAAAACGTTTTGGCATTTGGCTAAAAGATTACGTCGAATATCATGACGATGGCAACGTCACTAAAATTGAATTTAACCAGAAACTGAAAAACAGCAGCGGCAGCACTGCAGGCAATAATAATCGTTACATTAATTTTAGTAACTTCTACCGTGGTAAGGCGCGAACCATTACTGTACCTGCACGCTACAATAACACCGGCACTCAAAGCGCCAACTTAACCGTTAACAGTGCTGGTTCAGTAACCAGCGTCACGGACTATAACGATAATACTACCGGTTACCATTACGATGTGATGGAGCGATTAATCTCTGTCGAAACTCCGGGCAGTTGGTTAGATACTTATTTTGAATGGGACTGGGATATAAGCGCTGACGGACCAGTAAGGACTGAGTACCGGTGTACTTTAAATGCTGGTAAGGATGCTTGTAGTGACATTGCAGAATTTAGTCGTCGGTTACAATTTGACGGTTATTACCGCCCAATATTAACCACCGAAACGGACTTAAAAGAAAATACCACCCGTTATCAAAACCGCCGGTATGACAGTAATAATCAGATGACTTTTGAGTCTTACTGGTCACATACTTGGAGTTTGGAATCAGGAACAAGTTATAGCTATGACGGTCTTGAGCGTTTAAAAACAACCAGTGTTTATGGCGCGGGTAATTCGTCAGTTGCTTACCTTGCAGGTAACAAACAACGAGTCACTAACTTCCGAGGGAAAAATACTACGACCGAATTTCTTGCTTACGGCGCACCAGCTTATAAACAAGCGTTAGAAATTGTCTCTCCTGAAGGGGTGACCACCACGCAAGCTTACAATCAATTTGATAACATCACTTCTGTGACACAAACAGGACCCGGCGCTAGTCTTACTCAAACTCACTCTTACGATGCCGTACAGAATATGTGCAAAACATCGCGCAGCGATGTGGGTAACACGGTTTATAGCTACAACGAAATCGGAGAAGTGGAATGGATGGTCGAAGGTGCTGGCGGTTCTAACACTGGTTGCGCTGCCACTTATACTGCAAGCGATAAAGTTGAGTACGAGTACGATAATCTAGGCGACATGCAGCAAAGTATTTATGACGATAGCGGAAGTTCAATTACCGTTACTCGCACCTTAGATCCACAAGGTAATTTAACTTATTTGAGTAATGGCGCGGTCGCTCAATATTATACTTACAACTCTCTTAACCTGTTGAAAAACGAACGCTTAAACATGAGCGAAAAATCAATAGGCATTGATTATGGTTACTCACCTGCTGCCCATTTAGACAGTTTGACATACCCAAATGGTGATGTGGTGAGTTATGCGCCTAATGGGTTTGGTCAACCGACTCAAGCAATAGCTAGCGGTCCAGAAGATTACACTGCGACCTATGCAGCGCAAGCGAAATATCATTCCAGCGGTCAGCTAAAAACATTCAACTATGGTAATGGTTTAATTCATAACACCACACTTAATAATCGTCAAATTCCTGAGAAGGTGGTGGACTATTCGGGTGCAGTAACAGCGCTAAACTTGACTTACAGTTACGACCCTCAAAGTAATATAAAAAGTATTATTGATGGTGAAAGAAGTGAGTTTAGTCTTAACAACTTAGTCTATGACGACCTTGACCGACTAATTAGCACTTCTGGTGGTAGCGCTATTGGAAACAGTTCAATTAGTTATGACGGACTCGGTAATATTACTGCTTATGACACGCTCGGTTCATCGCTTGTATATCACTACGACGCAACCAATAAACTAGATAGTGTAACCGGCACAAAACCTTATGAGTTTCTTTATGACTCACGCGGAAACGTAAGAGACAACGGTGCGCGTGGATTTACTTTTAACCGCGCTAATCAGTTAACTAAATCGATTAGCAATGACGTTGTTACTAACAGCTATATCTACGATGGACATAACAGAAGAGTTAAAAGTAACGATAGAAAAGGCGAAAGTTATTTTCTATACAGTCAATCAGGCACATTACTTTACAGCGAGAAAAACGGCCGAGCCGTAAACCATATTTTCTTAGGTAAAAAACTGATCGCAAAAGATGGGGTGATGGCAGATAGTACTGAGAGTTCATTGCAACACTACAAACCATTTGGTGAGACGATAGAAACACCAAAAGATGATGTAGGTTACACCGGGCATAAATTTGATACCGACTTAGGGTTAAGCTATATGCAGGCGCGATATTATGACCCAGTGATTGGACGGTTCATGAGTAATGACCCTGTTGGATTTACCGGTGAAGTTGATACGTTTAATCGGTATAGTTATGTTGCTAACAATCCTTATAAATATGTTGATCCTGACGGGAGGAAAAAAAGAACTCCTGGTGGCAGTGGCGCTGATTTTGTTCATTTAGCAGCGACTATCGGTGAGGCTATGGGCATAATAACACCAGAGCAAGCAGAGACTATGAGAATGATAGCTGATGCCGGCCAAGGTGAAATAGCCAGTGCAACAAAACGAAGAGTTAAATTACGTAAGAAGACCAGAGAAAAAATAGATGAAAATACACCAAGAGATAAGAATGGCAACGAGTTAGACCCTCATGGAAATATACTCGATCCAGAGAAAATTGATATAGGCCATAAGCCAGGTCAAGAATGGCGCAAACGTAAAAAAATGCATGAGGAGAAAGGTAGTACAAGAAAAGAGGTAATTGAAGCTGAAAATGATCCCAATTTGTATCAAAAAGAAGACCGCTCCAGAAATCGGAGTCATCAAGACGAGGAAAAAGACTAAATGAACACAATTGATGTAGGATATGTAATTGTTAGTAAAGAAATCACCAATGAGAATAAACCGGTAGGTTACTTCTATCGTGAAGAACCCGATAACGATAGAGATAGCGGCTGGCGTTTTTTTTCAGGTGAAGAGAATCAAAGTTACGTAGATGATGCTAATAATTTTAGTAAATTTAATGCTTCAACGTTATTAAATATTAGCCCGCAAGTCAGATATTTCCTTGATGCCTCTTATCCAATAGCTTTCGAACTGCTGGATGGAGAATTCATAGAAGTAGATAACGGTTAGGGCCATAAGTTCTAAACAATGGGGTCAGATTGAAGCTCCCCCAGTTTAACGGATACTTTAAATAGCCGACGGGAAGCTAATGGGGTCAGGTCTTTCCCTGCCACTTTAAACCAGCTCTAAAACTAAAGCCCATTCAGCAATGTTTGGGCTTTTTAGGGAACTCTGAATTAAATAGTGCTTAATAAATTGAATTTATGATTAAACACTGACTGTTTTTTTTAAAGGTCAGAATTTTTCCGGTTTTTCTTGTTGTCTCTATTAATCAAAAAAATAGAAATATGTATAGCTATTTCTCTGTGTTAGAGTGCACAGCAACTTAACTTAACGAAATGAAATTAAAGGAATATAAATGCTAAAGAAACTTTTATGTCTCTCTTTTGGAGCCGTTGCTTGCTCTGGTCAAGCGAGTACTTTCACTCACTGCAGTAATAGTGAAATCGGACTGGATTTCAGGCCACTTCAATCGAATCAAACTCACGTGATAGTGAATTATAAATATGAAAACTTTGAACTTTCCAGTAATCACTCAAAAAATGAACAGGCGGTAGTATTTAAATCTATCGAAAATTCATCTGTTTCATCTTTAGTCATTAACCTTAAAAAAGATGGTTTTGTTGAAGTGGCGTTAGAGACAATGAATGGAAAAGTAACGGGTTTGTTACGTTGCTCACAAGCTCGCAAATAAGAACAAACAAGAAGTAAAATCGTTTATTTATATAGTTTATTTTAGGGAAAAATATGAAACATTTATTATTGAGTATTTTATTTACTCTTGGTTTCAGCTTGCAGTTGCAAGCTGAAACCATAATCCAAATGGATAGTGACGCGGGCGACTGGGTAGGCGCTGGGCAGGAATACAATCTTTCCGAAGAAACTGGAACTTTTTCAGTTTCGATATCTAGTTCAAGCATCGTCATTGGTTACAATAGTTCAAGTACTAGTGAGTATTTTAGTTTCAGAATCGCGGCACCAAATAATCGTAATTTTGAACGAGGCGTATTTTTAGATGCTCAGCGAACACCTTTTCGTGGTCCACTTAATCCTGGTTTAGAGGTAACAGGAAATCATCGTGGTTGTAACACGATTAGTGGAGAATTTTTTATATTTGAAATTGATTCGGATGAGTCAAACCCTGTTTTGGCGCTCGATTTTGTGCAGCATTGCGACAGCATTTCCACGGCGTTAAGAGGCTCTATTCGAATTAATTCGGAATTGCAAATACCTTACGAGCATCCGTTTGCAGTACCAGTACTGCCGGCCTTCGCTGATGAAGGTGCTAATGTTGACGGTTCAAGTGACAACACTTTAGATGGAGGCAGTTCAATTGAAAGCTATCTATGGCAGCATGTCAGCGGTCCTGTTGTAACTTTTAGTGACGCGAGTTCTGCTAATCCTGTGATCACCCTTCCTGAGGATGTTGTATTAGGTGGGGAAGAATCTGTTGTTTCACTTACAGTGACTAACGCTAACAACGATTCTGATGTTGGCACCGCAGTGATTGTTATCCGAAGTAAAAGTGACCCTCGCACATTCTTTAATATGAGTGGTGAAGCCGGCGATTGGGTAAGTGCAGGGAATAGTTGGAGTTATGATGATTCTAATGCAACCATCACTGCCAGTAGAAACTATGATAATGGTGTTAGTGTTAGCATAAACGGAGATGCTAGTTGGAGCGCAAATTTCGCCGCCGCGGGTGACGTCGAAATGACTGAAGGAGTACATGATCCTGCGACGCGTTTTCCTTTTCAATCGAGTGAAGACGCAGGCTTGTCGGTTTCTGGTAATGGAAGAGGGTGTAATCAAAGTTTTGGTTCTTTCGAAGTGTTAGAGTTGTCGTGGGAAAACCAAACCCCGACTTCTTTTCATGCGACGTTTGAAACACACTGTGAATCAACAACTGCTCCAAAACTATCAGGTGAAGTCGGCGTAAATGTTAGAAATAAAAGTGTACCGACAGCTAATGCAGGAAATGATATCACGATCAACGAAGGTGAAATAGAAAGCTTAAATGGTTCTGAATCTTTCGATTCATTTGGGGAAATCCAAACCTACTCTTGGATACTTAACTCTTCTGAATTAATGCTTGATGATGCGGATACTAGCAGACCAGTGTTCACAGCCCCATTATTAGGAGATAGGGTGGAATCACAATCGTTTATCGCCAACTTATTGATCACCGATGATGAAGGTTATAAGTCAGAAGATCAGGTTGAAATTACAGTATTGATGAATAATCAAGCGCCTATCGTGAACGACGACAATCTAAACGTTCGAGCCGGTGAGTCTTTGTCATTTGCACCATTAGTCAATGACAGCGATGAAGATGGACGGCTGCTTATTGACTCAATTGAAATTATCGATGGACCTTCTCACGGAACGGCTTATTCGAATAGTAGCGGTGAAATTAACTATACACATTCTAGTCTTGCTGAGATGGAAGATAGTCTGACCTATGTTGTCACTGATAATGACGGAGCAGTATCGCAAGTTGCAACCGTAACGATTACGGTTTCTCAAAATAATGCGCCAACAGCTTTAGAGGATAGTGCAACTGTGTTTGTAGGTGAGTCGGTAAATATATCAGTTTTAGACAATGATGATGATTCCGATGGGCAACTCAAAGTTGATTCGATAGTCATAGTAAACTCGCCAAATACTGGGACCGTTTCAGTTGATTCTTCCGGGATAGTAACCTATTCTCACTCCGGACATTCAGCAGGCCTAGATAGCTTTACCTATACTGTCGTTGATAATGAAAATGCAATCTCCAATGTAGCAGAAGTAAAAATTACTATATCAACTCAACCTGCAGTTGACGATGATAGCTCAAGTGGTGGAGGTTCTTTAGGTGGGTTAATGTTGTTGATAATTGGCCTTGCTTTTAGGAGTAAACAAGCGAGTCGAAGCAGTTGAAATCTTTATCTTGAGATAACTACAAATCAAAGGGTCCAAATCAAAGGGGCAGAACAACTGAAATCTAGTCTTCTGATACTTTTAATCAATGGGGTCAGAGCATTTGATTTTTGACAGTTACTTTCCTATGGTTATTTAACGATAACTATAGGTTAGTAATATCCGATGGCCAGACTACCTAGATTAAATCTTCCTAACATTCCTCAACATGTAATCTTGCGCGGCAACAATAGACAAGTTTGCTTTTTTGAAGAGCAAGATTACACAGTCTTCTTATCTAAACTCAAAGAATTCAGTGAAAAATATCATGTTGCTGTGCATGCTTATGTATTGATGACTAATTAAAGTCAAATGCTCTGACCTATTTGATTCTGACCCACTATTCCTCAAAGAGCTAATTGCCGTAACAATCAAGTATTCCATCAATATGTCAAGGGATTAGCAACTGTTGTCACTCCAGTTATATCCAAATATGCAGTTTTTCAGCAAAATAATCATAATTATTAATACTTAAATCAAACTGATTAAACACAATTGAAAGCGTTTGTAAGCAAGTGGAATAGCACAATTGAGAATTATTTTATTCAAGCAGATCAGTTTTCAGTTTGAAAGAAAAATAATAAAACGTGGCAGACCTCCATAAGTTGGAAAAGTAAGTCTAAACAAAAAGATATTGAAAGGGATTATTGATGAATAAACACGATAGAATGGAAAAATTGAAAGCTGGTTTTAGTGAATCAGTTCTTTGTGTCGGTTTTGTTTGCTCTATGATAACAATTTTTTCTTTGTTGAATTTTCAGGCTGATATTTATGATTCAATTTTATTTATGATTGCTTCACCTGTTTGTGTTTTGCTCTATCTAATTACTCAAAGGAAAAGCTAGAATCAATTTGAATAAAACTATGGGGTCAGAGCATTTTATTTTTGATAATTGCTTTCCTATAGCCACTGATTAATTGTTATACAATATTTGAATAACTCGCTTTATATAATAAAAGACAACTTAAGCTCAAGTAGAACCTCTCACTTACCTTGACCCTCCTTGCCCTTTATTATATAAAAGTATAGAAAATACTGAACTACACTTTGAAAGGAAAGCTCTAATGAAATATTTTCATTTCATTTTAATCACTTTATTTCTCATCGCATGTGGCGATTCTAATAACGAAGATTCCGACAAAGGAATATTAATAAAAGCGTCTGGGCTCACCAATTCAGTAACTTTAAATGATTCTATATCAGAGTTAAATTTCGAAATCCCAAATGATGGAAATCATTATATTACGCTACCTGAAGCTCAAACTAACTACGACATAAGAATTGTTATCAGTGGACAACAAGCCTGCACTCTAAACGATGAACTTGAATTAATTTGCAACTTAGCTGCTTGTAATGCCCTATACGCGCCTGTTTGTGCGAAAAAACCATTGGCCGGAATTGTTTGCGTAACAAGTCCCTGTGAAACAGATAAGTATTTAACTTATGGTAATTCATGTGAAGCTGATGTTGATAATGCTTTGATAGCACTTCATACAGAATGCGGTGGGCTAGAAGATTTAGTCGCTTTTCCTTATGAGCCTGCCTACATTACCAACCTGGCATTAGTTGATTTTTCACCCAATGATGAATTCACTATTATCAGTGCGAGTATTATAGATGATGCTTTAACGCTGCAATTTGAAGTTTCTGGCGGTTGTGGTTCTCATGATTTTGGCTTATTTGTTAATGACATTTTTGAAGAAACACACCCGGTACAACTTTCCAGTTACCTAACCTATCAAAGCCATGATAACTGCGAAGCCTTGATCACTGTCGACAAGACTTTTGACTTGTTACCACTCAAAGAAATATTTCATCGTGCTTATCCTGATTCAACGGGTGATCAATCTATAAATTTAGATACTCTTGGTACATATCACTTTGTTATTCAATAATAAATTATTATTAGGTTTTATAGGCTCTATATAATTGATTTAACTTTGATTTAACCTCAACGCCTTAGAATGTATTTAAACCATACTTCTGAGGAATGAAAAATGATATTAAACATTACACGAGTATACAAAATTATTTTGTTAGCTGGTTGCCTTATTAGCACCGGCTGTGTATCTCAAGCAAAACTATCCACCAATGAATATAACGGTGATTTAGACTCAAACATTAACCATTTTCTCTCCGCAGAGAAGCTGCCAGGCTTGGTCATGTTAGTGCGTCAGAATGATGAAATTATTCATCATAAGGCATATGGCTATGCTGATCTCGATACGAAAGAAAAAATGACCAAAGATAGATTATTTCGACTGTATTCTATGACTAAACCAATCACCGCATTAACCACGTTAAAAGTGCTTGATGAGAAAGGCATTGATATCAATACACCTTTACAATCCATTTTCCCACAATTTAAGGAACAACAGTCGATCCCGCTATCAACCATAATGACACACACTTCGGGTTTTTCTTACGGATTTAAGATCAATCGATGGGCGGGATGGTTATACCTATTCTCTGATATCGGTGACAGTCAAACATTGCCAGAATTTATTGATCACTTAGCAGAGCTCCCCCTTCTGTCAGAACCTGGTGTTCGTTGGCGTTATAGTTTTTCTTCCGATGTGCAAGGCGCAGTTGTTGAAAATTTAACCGGCATGAAACTTTCAGAAAATATGCAAAAACAGATTTTTAGTTCATTAGCCATGCATGATACCAGTTTTTATGTTGAGCCTGAGCACGCGGTTCGACTTGTTCCTATGTATGGCAATAGTTGGTTTAGCAGTGAACCTAATAAGAAAGAAGATAACAGTGCGACTAAACAGCAAGGCGCAGAATCTGGCGGCAGTGGTCTGGTCTCAACCGCTGATGACTATTCTAAGTTTGTTCAACTACTGATGTCGCCACAGCATTATCCTGAGATTGTAAGTGAGGAACATATTGAACTTATGACAACTAATCAATTAACGACAGATAAACCAACGATACCTGAACGCATTTATTCTAACTCAGGATATGGCTTTGGTTTGGGCGTTAAAATGAAGGATGAGCAATACCTGAGTAAAGGTAGCTTTTACTGGGCAGGAAAAGGCGGTACTATCTTTTGGGCCGACCCTGCAAAGGAATTATCCGTGGTAGTAATGATGCAATATGAAGGCGGCAATAAAATAATAGAAAGAGAATTGGTTCCCATGGTTTATAACTGGTTAGCGCAACGTGAAAATACTGTTAATTGAAGATGATTTAGATATTGCTGCAAGTATTGCCGATTACCTCGAATATCAAGCAATGACGGTGGATTTTGCATATAACGTGCAACAAGCAATAAATTTGTTAGCAGAAACAACTTTCGACTTAATTATTATGGATGTCAATTTGCCTGATGGCAATGGCATCGACTTATGTCGAGAACTTAAACAACAATACAATATCAAACAACCGATTTTATTTTTAACCGCCAGAGGCGAGTTAGAAGATAAATTACAAGCATTTGATTCCGGCGCTGTCGATTATATGGTGAAACCGTTTTCGATGCCGGAGTTGTGTGCACGAATAAAAGCACTCAATAGTCATATCAACAGTTTGGAAGGATTTGAGACAGCAGTTGGCTCTTTATCAATTTGTCACCAAACAGGCGCAGTCAATTTTGATTCAAAGAGAATACAACTACATTCGATCGGTATTAAAATTATTTCAACGCTACTCGAAAGTTATCCTAAACCGATAACTACCGAGCGATTATGCAGCAAAATATGGCAAGACGACATTCCTCAGAGTAATCCGTTAAAATCTCATATATCACGAATTAATAAGCAATTTATCACCACAACAGAAAGAAAAATCATTTCATCAATTCGCGGCATTGGTTATCAATTAACCATAGAGAGTGATGGTGTCTAAGATAAATTTAGTTAATAAGCTTAGGCTACAATGGTGGATGCACACGCTCATTACTAGCCTTTTTTTTATTGTGCTGGCATTTTTCTTTTTGTTTGTCATTGAAGACTATCTAAATGAGAAACAACTGATCGACATGAGTCAAATCGTAGCAATGAATGATTCAATTCAAGGTTTGCCTGAGCAGGTTCAAACCTATTCAACTGACGAGTCTCCTCAAACATGGTTAAAACAGTTGAATGCCGTTGAGTTAAATACACCGATAGAAGTTAGTGATATATACGGTAATAACTATCACGTATTACGCACAAAACATAATTCAAACAAAGAAACCTTTGTTATCGCATTAGATACGAGCAGAACTTTTTCAGTCGGAGATAACTCAGATAAATTACTGATACTAATTTTTCCTTGGGTAATCATATTTTTACTAGCCGCCTCGATTTTGGCAAAAAAATTCTCGCAAAAAATAGAGTCTCATTTCAATGCCTTACTGTCTAAGATAAATAATGCGGATTCACCGCAACGACTAGAAGAGTTTGCAGCTCACCAACCAATAGAAGAACTTTCGCAGTTTGCCAAATTATTCGCTCAAACCTGGCAACAAAAAATTGATATTCTTGTCAGAGAAAAACAAGGTTTAGAATACCTTAGTCATGAGTTGCGAACGCCTATACAATCATCGCTTGCCACACTAGAATTATTGGCGCTCAAGACAAAAAACGAAAAAACCATCGCGCGATTATTTCGCTCGCTCAATCGAATGACGAGACTAAGCAATTGTGTTTTATACTTAATGGAGTCTGAAAAACAGCCAGCACTGCGAGAGATAAATGTCTTTGAAATCAGTCGACAACTAGTCGATGAGTTGGAGCCATTGGCTAAAGTAAAAGGCCAATCAATTGTTTTAGAAAAAAATGTTTCAACTAGCTTTCTTGCGACACAAGAAATTATTGAAACTTTGATATCAATTCTACTCACTAACGCATTGCAACATAGCAACAGCAGCCCAATTAATATTAAATTGAGTCAAAATCAATTCACCATTGAAAATACAATAACACTCTGCGAAGAGGTAAAGGAGAAAAATACTCAAAGCTTTGGTATAGGGCTGTCGATAGCCCAAAGGCTAGCTGATAAATTAAATTTAAAACTAAACTTTGTGGTTGATGATATGCATGGGATAGCGACTCTTTCTGGTAAGTAATTATCATTTTCAAAGAGCGAACATTCATCTATTTAACATTTATTATATTTTTTGGTACGCTAAACTAGATGAACGGATCCGCATTTGAAACAATAGGGTAGGGTCTTTTCTTGCCAGTTTTGAGAGCCTGTTCTAAACTTCAAATATGGCAAGACCAATACGAATAGAATACCATGGTGCGATTTATCACATCATCTCTCGAGGTGTTGCGCGGGAGACTATTTATCATTGTGATGCAGAACGCTATCATTTTTCATTTGAAACTCGAAGATGCAGCTCGTATTAAAACTTGAGATTGAGTGATAATTTGGAATCAATAGAGACAATAGATAGCATTAAACAAAAGATACAACTTTGTACTTTATGTTTGCCTGAATTACCGCTTGGGGTTAATCCAATTATGCGCGGTAATGTCGGCGCTAAAATTCTAATCGCGGGTCAAGCTCCTGGGATTAAAGTGCATCAAACTTCGATTCCGTTTAATGATCTCAGCGGTCGCCGTTTACGTCAATGGATGGGGATAACTGATGAAGTTTTTTATGATGAAGATAAAGTTGCCATTATCCCTATGGGTTTTTGTTACCCTGGAAAAGGCACTTCAGGGGATTTACCACCAAGGCATGAATGCGCAAAAACGTGGCATAAAAAATTACTATCAAAATTTGAAAATATAGAATTGATCTTAACCATTGGACAATATGCTCAAAACTATTATTTAGCAGACAAAAGAAAGAGTAACCTGACTGAAACCGTTAAGGCGTGGCAAGAATATTCGCCAAAAATTATTCCGCTACCACACCCCAGTCCAAGGAATAATCGATGGCTAAAAAATAATCCCTGGTTTGAAACTTCGGTTGTGATGGCGTTACAAAAGCGAGTGTCGCAGTTACTTTAACTCATTTAGAATATCAAGTTAAATTAGCGCGTCAGTTTTGGCGGCGCAAATAAAATCATTATGGTGTAATCCTTTGATACTATGAGACCACCAGGTCACAGTGACTTTTCCCCACTCGGTTAATAATGCAGGATGATGGCCTTCATGTTCAGCCATCTCTGCGACTTTATTGGTAAACTCTAACGCTTGCTTAAAGTTTTTAAATTTAAAAATACGTTCGAGCTGTTTTATTTTTTCCGTAGTTTTATCAAGCCCAACCTCAACCTCAATGACTTTCCATTGGTGTAGTTGTTTCATCATTTCAGTTTGTTCGCTCTCGCTAACTTTGGGCGCGTCGAGACTACAAGCCTGACAATCTTGAATTTTTAGTTGGGATAACATTTTATATTCCTGTACTTAATAATGGCGATGAGTAAGTTTGGCTTAACACGCAGCATCTTCTTTAGGCTCGTAACTCGACGGTCTCATGCCGAGCTCTCTCGCTTGTTTAACCAATGATATTAAGTCTAGCTTGATTATCTTTTGTAAGTCAGATAATTGTTCGATCACAAAATAATTTCTTTGTAATTCATCGATGCGGTAAAAAGTTCTAAAAGCATCGATTGGGTCTAATGAAAACCGGTTAGGAATATCACTCTCTAAACTGTAACAGCACTCTTGCTTTGAAGATAAAATACCGCCGCCGTATATTTTGAGACCTTGAGTCGTTTTAATTAAGCCAAATTCAATGGTGAACCAGTAAAGTCTCGCCAACATTGCTCGGTCTTGTTTGCTCGCAGCTAAACCCAACTCGCCATAGTGTTGTGAAAAATCCGCGTAAGCCTGATTAGTTAGTAGTGGGCAGTGCCCAAAAAATTCGTGAAAAATATCTGGCTCTTTAATGTAGTCTAATTCTTCTGGTGTTCTGATAAATGTTGCCGCTGGAAATTTGCGATCGGCGAGTAATTCAAAAAAACGTTCAAAACCGATCAACGCGGGTACTCTCTCAACACTCCAGCCTGTTAGTTGATTGAGTTTGTGATTGATATCAGGGAGCTGTGGGATCGCTTCAGCGTTCATACTCAGTAGCTCTAAACCCTGTAGAAATTCATCACAAGCTCTGTTTTTGATGATTTCTGTTTGGCGCAAGTAGAGCTTCTTCCAAGTTTGGTTTTCTTGCTGGTTATAATTAATATAACCCTTATCATCTGGTACCTTTGAAATATATTTAGACTTTTTAACTGATTTTAGGATCGGCTTGTGACTATTTTGTAGTTGGGAATTTATACTTAATTTGCTGTTGGATCTCATAAAGCGCGGCCAATAATTATATTCAAAGATGAAAACTAATTCTAACCAATCGCTACCAACCATTACAGATTCAATATATAGTTAAATTATTAGGTACAGTACTAGTTTTTGTATATTGTATTGGTTATAAAAAACTAAATCTGTACTGGTTTTTGGATTTATTCTAGGTTTAAAGAGAACTGATGGCCCAAACTAAGCTATATCAAATTATTGCAGATGACCTTAACTCATTGATTCATCAGGGTATTTATTGCCCAGGTGATAAACTACCGTCTATTCGTTTGTTATCAAAACAGAAGAAAGTCAGCATTGCGACAATTCAAAGGGCGTTAGAAGAGTTAGAAGCTAAGGGGTTGATTGAAGCAAAGCCGAAATCCGGTTTTTATATCAGAATGCCGGTAGATGATTATCTGCCAGAGCAACCGCCGCTTAGTTCTATGTTGCCAATGTTGCCTAAAGCCGTTGAAATTCATGAGTTTGCCAGCAGTATTTTTCATCAATGCGACGAGCAGCAACTAACCAATTTGGCGACGTCATACCCCGCAGCGGAATACACGCCAGCAAAACAGCTTCAAAAAATTGGCAACAAGCTGCTAAAAAATAATATTGACGATGTGGTGCAGGTTCATTTTTCTCCGGGTTATTTATTGTTAAGACAAGTTCTGGCAAAACGTCTTACTGAAACCGGTTGCCGGTTAAAGGCCGATGATTTAATTATCACCAATGGTTGTTTGGAAGCACTGTCTATTTGCCTGAGAGCTGTGGCTAAAGCCGGTGACACTATTGCCGTCGAATCGCCTGGATTCGTTGGTTTACTCCAACTGATCGAGTCCCTTGGTTATAAAGCGTTGGAAATACCTTGTCATCCAGTTGATGGGCTGAGTATTGAGGCTTTGCAACTAGCATTGGAGCAGTGGCCTATCAAGGCGGTCGCGCTTGTGCCAACATTTAGCAATCCATCTGGCTCTAATATGCCGCAAACCAACCGAAAGAAACTGGTTGAACTACTAGCTGAAAAAGAAATTCCTTTAATCGAAGATGATCTATTTGCCGATCTTGCTTTTGACGGTTCAAAAATAAAACCTTGTAAAGCCTTTGATAAAAAAGGTTTGGTTTTATATTGTTCGTCTGCTTCAAAGACCATTGCATCGGGGCTTAGAGTTGGCTGGATAGCGCCAGGCATATTCTATAAGGAGGTCTCTTATTTCAAGACTTTTACTAATATCAGCGCTTCCAATTTTTCTCAGATGTTAGTGGCTGAATTTCTGCGTAGTGGACGATACGATCGTCATTTAAGACAATTGACGAGTTTGTTGGCAAAACAAGTGTATAGATTTCAACAGTTGATAGAATCATCATTCCCGGCTGAAACGCGTGTTTCACACCCTCAAGGGGGTTGTATGTTATGGGTTTGTTTACCGCCCAATATAGATGGTTATTTGTTTTATAAAAAGGCGATTTCAATTGGAGTTGGCATTATTCCAGGCCAGCTAAGTAGTGCATCAAGTAAATTTAATCAATACATTCGCCTCAATTGCGCCTGCAAAATTGAAATTGATCTTCAAAGCTGTATTGCTAAATTGGGCGAGTTAGCTTATAAATTGCAAAGTGAATAATTTACTGTTTTGTACCAGTTATTTTTATTTTAAAGGATTACTAAATGAGCTATTTATCTTCTGCCAATAATCAATACGGCGGCACTTATGTCTCTCCTGAAGATTTACCGGATACTAAAAGTGCTTTTGTCTCCCAATTAAACGAGTCGATTAAGTTGTGGCAGAGTCATAAAATTAAAGTTGTCTGGATAAAAATTCCGACTAATAGAGCTGAGTTATTACCACAGGTATACAAAGCGGGTTTTGTTAATCACCATTGTGGTATCGATTTTATGATGTTGACATTAGGCTTGGAGGAGGGAACGCTTATTCCGCCATTTGCCAATCACACTATTGGCGTTGGCGGTTTAGTGGTCAATGACAAAAATGAATTACTGACAATTCGAGAAAAAGCTCATGTAAAAACTTACCCCAACAATTGGAAGTTTCCTGGTGGGATGCTTGACCCTTATGAGCATTTCGAACAAGGTGTTAAACGTGAAGTGTTGGAAGAAACGGGAATTAGTACAGAGTTTCAAAATGTCATTGGTTTTAGGCACCATCATCAAGGGCAGTTTACTACTTCAAATATATACGCCGTGTGTCGTTTGAAGCCTTTAAGTTCAGAGATTGTTATTCAGGAAAGTGAAATTGCCGATGCTAAATGGTTTCCGGTAGACGAGTATTTAGCAGACGAGAAAATTGGTAAATATAATCAGTTTATTTTGAAGAGTGCTTTAAAATATCCCGGTTTAAAAAGCGTTAATTTGCCGAGCTATATGTCATCGGATAATGACTATGAAGTATTTATGTCTTAAGCTAAATTTTGTGTTTAGATACAAAGTGGAGTTTGTGAACTGAAGTTGTCAATGTTGTTCATTTATCTCCACTTGAAGTTTTTCCAGTTCATCGAGTATTCGAATAAATTTTGTGCCAAAAGGAGTAACTTCATATTCGACTCTGGGCGGTGTTTCATTAAATGCGTGTTTTTCCATAATACCAAATTCAGTATTTTTTTTGAGACAAGCATTAAGTACTTTAGTCGATAACCCATCAACATTGCGTACCATTTCACCCGGCCTGTTTATCCCATCTGCCAGTAATTGATAAACAGTTAACGACCATTTACAACCATAAATAGTTTCGACCATCCGCGCAGATCTATCAGGCGCTGATTTTCTCAAATATTTTTTCTCGTTATTTATCATAAAGATGCACCAATAAGTTCCTACAATACCAAATTGTACCTACTTTTCAGCAGATTATTTTACTTTAAGATTAACACAGTAAAATTGATATTCGCATTAATTATTAGGAGAAAAAAAAGATGAATTTTAATCATTCAGGTATTGCATTAATTATTGGTGGTTCAAGTGGAATGGGATTTGAAACTGCTAAGATATTAGTCACAAAAGGCATCGAGGTAGTGTTAGTCTCTCGTAATCAAACTAAATTAGACAGGGCGGTTTTAGAGTTAAATCGGATTGGTAAAGCGAGCGCTTTGCAGGCCGATCTATATCTGCCAAGTGATATTGAAAAAATCACACAATGGATTAATGCACCGGTTAATAAAATAGGTTACTTGATCAATGCTGCCGGCTACTTTAATCCGAAGCCATTTGTTGAGCATTCCGAACAAGATTATGATATTTATATGGAGTTAAATAAATCGATATTTAAAATATCCCAAGCTGTCGCAAAAAATATGCAAGACAATAGTGGTGGGAATATCGTTAATATAGGATCTATGTGGGGCAAGCAAGCAGTGAAAGCAACACCATCATCTGCATACTCTATGGCAAAAGCTGGTTTACATGCTTTGACTCAACATATGGCTATGGAATTGGCTGAATTTAATATTAGAGTAAATGCCGTTTCACCTGCAGTGGTTAAAACACCCATTTATGAAACCTTTATTGAACCAGGTGATATAGATGAAGTTATGACAGGCTTTAATGATTTTCATCCAATTGGCAGGGTTGGAACCAGTGCAGATGTCGCCAATTCAATCGCCTTTTTGTTATCTGAAGAGTCTAGCTGGGTGACTGGTGCAGTTTGGGATGTTGATGGTGGCGTAATGGCTGGAAGGAATTAAACAATGCTCAATATGGATTTTAGTCAGAGGCAGGTTATTAAAACTAATTTAATGGATTGGCAAGATAGCCCTTCACCTGATGTAATGCGTAAACCTTTGGAGCGTGAGGCCAGAGAATCTGGACACACTACTAGCATTGTTCATTATAAGCCCGGGGCGAGTTTTCCTAATCATGCTCACCCTTTTGGCGAAGAAATTTTCGTTTTAGATGGCGTGTTTTCTGATGAGAATGGAGACTACCCCACTGGCAGTTATATTCGTAATCCGCCAGGGAGTTCGCATAGTCCGTTTAGTCTTCAGGGTTGTGTAATACTCGTTAAACTCAACCAGTTCGATCCTCGCGATAGCCGCGAAGTCAATATCGATACCAGTAAAGCCCCGTGGCTCGCTGGTATCGGTGGACTTGAAGTAATGCCTTTACACGAGTTTGAGCATGAACATGTCGCATTAGTTAAGTGGCCTGCTGGTGAAAAGTTTCAACCCCATCAGCATTTTGGTGGCGAAGAAATACTGGTGTTAACAGGAGAGTTTCAGGATGAGTATGGAAGTTATCCTGCTCATACATGGCTACGCAGCCCCCACAAAAGTTCACACTTTCCTTTTGTCGAACAAGAGACAATCATTTGGGTTAAGACAGGGCATTTGCCGCTATTAGAAAATAATTAAAGCGTTAACTGTTTTGCTTCATAACTATTATTGAGCATTCCGTTCGGGTAATATCCTTTTAAAAATACATTCTGTTATTAGGATTGAAGCTATGGAAAAATTAATTATTTCAATAATCGTTATTGCGGCGGTAGCTTATTTTTATATCAAAGCCAATAGCAACAACGAAGCTGCCAGAGAGAACATTAAAATTGGCGCTGAGTTTCTAGCAAAGAATAAAAACGTTGAAGGCGTAATAGAAACTCAGTCTGGGCTTCAATACCAGGTGATAACTCAAGGCAGTGGAACGCAACATCCAATGGCTAAGGATAAAGTCAAAGTGCATTATCACGGCACTTTAATCGACGGACAAGTATTTGATAGTTCTGTTGAAAGAGGGGAGCCGATTAGTTTCGGTTTAAATCAAGTGATCCCTGGTTGGACAGAGGGGCTTCAATTGATGGTGATTGGTGAGAAAACACGCTTTTTTATTCCGTCCAACTTAGCATATAAAAACAAGTCGATGGGAAAAATAGGTGGCGGTTCATTATTGATCTTTGAAGTTGAATTATTAGGTATTAATGAATAGCAATAAAAGCCAATGTTAAAAATACTCTGCTTTGGCGATAGTATTACATTCGGCGAAAAGGATACTGAGGCTGGCGGATGGGCTGATCGGTTAAAAAGAGATTATTTTAATCAATTTGTAAACGAACCAATCCAACAAACCTGTTTATATAATCTTGGCGTTGGCGGTGAAACAACCGATGGCCTGAAGAATAGATTTGAAGTTGAATTTAATTCTCGGATCTTAAAAGGGCAACCATCTAACGTTATTTTTGCCTATGGTTCTAATGATATCGTTATCCATAAAAATAAGAATATTGTCCCAGAAGAATATTTTGTACGTAATTTAAAGGCTTGTATTGATCATGCCAAATCAAATGGCTCCCAAGTTATATTATTGAGCTTATTGCCCATTGCTAGCGCTATTGAAGGTAAAGTTAACCAGCACGGCAAGTTAAGGTTTGAGTCTGATGTTGTTAAATATAACCTCATTTTAAATAAGCTGGCGAAAGAGTATTGTTGTGAATTCTTGGATAGTCATTCTCATTTTATCCAGCAGGAAAGCACTTTATTGTTGGATAACGATGGAGTCCCCCCTAATAGTCAAGGGCACCAAATGCTATATCAGCTAATTCAAAAGAAACTAATCTCTATAGGGACAAAGCAATGACTTCTGCTGAAGAGTTTAAATTACGTTTTTGTGTGGTATCAACTCAACAAATTATTTGGGGAGATATGGATGCTTTCCAACATATTAATAATACGGTGTATTTCCGTTATTTTGAAAATGTTCGGATCGACTACTTCGAAAAAACGGGTATTAATCGATTGATGCAGAGCGACAATATTGGTCCAATTCTCGGCGCTACAGAGTGTAAATATTTGGCACCTTTGACGTTTCCGGATCAAATTATCATTGGGACTAATGTCACCCAAATTAGAGATAAAAGATTTAGCATGGATTACGAGATATTTAGTACAAAGCTAGCAAAGGTGGCGGCAAAAGGCAGCGGAGAGATTATTTATTTTGATTATAGCGCTAATAAAACCTGTGAAATACCTCATGTTATTAGAGAAAAAATAACTACTCTATCCGGTTAAAAAACTAAGTCTTTGATTATATCTAGAGTAAACGATAAGAAAAATGCTGAAAAAGGTTTACACCTGACCAAAGAAGGAATAGAGTGCTAGTTATCTAATTAGTACTTATTTAGGTGCTAGCTAAAGGAGAAGGTTATGAAAGAATTAACAAATCGACAGAGTGAAGTTTTTGAAGTTCTAAAAGAATACGTTGAAAACTATGGTATTGCACCGACTCATGTTGAGTTAGCCGAACTGATTGGCGTTAGCTCATCAAAAGCTGCAGCTGACCACCTAAAGGCTCTCGAAAAGAAAAACGTAATAAAAATATATGCTGATAAACCTCGTGGTATTCAGATCTTGCAGACTGAAGAAAACGAAAATGAATTACCTTTAGTCGGCTCTGTTGCTGCCGGATTGCCTATTGAAGCAATAGAAAATGTAGAAGCCTACATTACCATTCCTGAAGTATTAAAACGTAAAAAGCCGACATTTTTACTAAGAGTTCGTGGCGATAGTATGATTGACGCCGGTATTCTTGATGGTGATTTAATAGCTGTTAGAAAAACCAATGTCGCTGAAATAGGCCAAATAGTGGTCGCTCGAATTGACGATGAAGTCACTGTTAAGCGATTAGAAAAACAAGGAAACAAGGCCGTATTACAACCAGCGAATGATTGTTATCAGCCGATTGTATTGAACCCAGAAGAATTAGCTATTGAAGGGCAGTTTGTCGGTTTGATCAGAGCCTAGTTATATTCTCGTTATTGCTCCTTAAGTACTAAGTTTCGCGCACATGTTGCGCGAACCATTCTATTTTTCCCGCACAGTATTAATCCATCAATAATCACACGACTTACCGTGTTTTTTAAGTCTATTTCCGCTAGAATAGCCGCCAATTCAGCTAACTGGTCTTCTGTTGTAGGCTTCATATGAAATTTGTCATTAAATTATTCCCCGAAATTATTGTTAAGAGCAGACCTGTGCGTAAACGGTTTATCGTCCAGCTCAAGAAAAACTTGCGTAAGGTGTTGCTGCCATTGAATGAAAATATTCAAATAGATGGTTCTTGGGATTATTTAGAAGTTAACTTAGATGAGCAAAATGAATCTTTAGCTAATTCTGTATTAGACAAGCTTAAACATACACCTGGAATTGACTTTATTCTGAAGGTCAAAGCACATTCTTTTGAGAGCTTAGAAGATATCGCTGATATTGCGATCAAGGAATATGCAGCGCAGATTGAAAATAAAACTTTTTGCGTCAGAGTAAAACGCAGTGGCCGTCACACTTTTAGCTCGATTCAAGTTGAGCAGAAAGCAGGTGGGGCTTTATTTCATAATAGTAACTCTGCTGGCGTTAAGTTAAAAAATCCAGAGTTTCTAGTTCAGCTAGAAATTAAACATGATGTGTTAATGACAGTTGAGTCTCGAACTCAAGGCTTAGGTGGGTTTCCGATGGGGCAGCAAGAGTCCTGTGTCAGTTTAATTTCTGGTGGTTACGATTCATCTGTTGCGAGTTATTTAACGATGAAACGCGGTATCAGAACCCACTTTTGCTTTTTCAATTTAGGCGGAATAGCTCATGAAGTTGGGGTTAAACAAGTATCTAATTATTTGTGGGAAAAATACTCGTCATCTCATCGAGTATTATTTATCACTATTCCATTTGAAGAAGTAGTATCGGAAATTTTAAGCAAAGTTGAGCACTCCCAAATGGGCGTCATTTTAAAACGCATGATGTTACGCGTAGCTGAAGATGTGGCCAAAGAGTTTAATGCGCCGGCTATAGTTACTGGTGAGGCTGTCGGACAAGTATCCAGTCAAACTTTAACTAATTTGGCGGTTATTGATAAAGCGACCGATATGCTGACCATGCGTCCGCTGATCACTATGGATAAGCAAGATATTATTTCAATCTCTCGTGAAACTGGTACTGAAGAATTTGCTGCAGTAATGCCTGAATACTGCGGCGTTATTTCAGACAAGCCAACTACTTGTGCCAAGTTGGAAAAAATAGAAAAAGAAGAAGCAAATTTTGATTTTGATGTTTTGAAAAAAGCATTTGAGAGTCGTAAAGTAGAAAACATCGATCAACTCTATCAGTCGACTCAAAATATTGAAGAGGTCGATATTGTTAATATGCCAACCACCTCCGATACTGTCATTGATATACGTCATCCTCATGAATTAGCGATGAAACCACTGGTTTTAACAAAAAACGAAGTAATCGCCATTCCATTTTTTAAATTACAATCAAGCGAGCTATTGGAAAAACAAAAAAGTTATCTGTTGTATTGTGATAAAGGTGTTATGAGTCAGTTGCAAGCTGAAGAATTATTATCAAAAGGATTTAAAGTTAAGGTTTATCAACCTTAGTTAATCAAAATATAGGGCGCACTAAATGCGCGCCTATATTTTATCGGTATTAACAGTCAATATTATTACCGCTGGCATTTTCGTGAATACCGTCACCATTTTCATCTTTAGACATTCTGATACGACCCGCTTTACTGATAAATAAACCTCTCGATAGTTCGGGTTTGTTGGTGTAGCAGTATTGAAAAGTGCCGTTTTGGTGGTTAGTGATCCCGGTTTGGTGCCATTGAAACGAGCTTCTCACTCCAAATGCACACCATCGAAGTTTTATATTAGCATCACCAATTTTACTTTGTAGTAGCAGTTCTTCATTGGGGTCTAATTGTCGATCTTCATTGTCGTCGATAAAAACCATATATCCGTCGCTCCAATCTTGACTACATTGCTCACCATTGATTGTTGGGCATAGAGTGACTTTTTTTGACTGGGTGATAGCTGCTTTTCTGCCCAATTGTAAAGAACCTCTCAACTGACTTACTTCAGCTGATATTTTATTTCGATCAACCAAGTCAGCAAATGAAGGCATACTGAGACTTAACAATATAGAGGCTATAGCGAGAGTAAAAATTAATTCAATTAGGGTAAATCCGTTTTTGGTTTGAGTAGGCATTTCTATTCCTTGAAACGATTTATAAGAATGGCTACTTTATCAAAATGACCTGCCTAACAAGAAGAGACTAGCTCTTAAACACTGTGTTAGATTTTATTATACAACCGGCCGGTTGTTAACCTTAATCACTGTAGGAAATTGACCTGTTTTGCAGTAGTTTTATTTTTAGAAGGCAATCAATAAAAATTATTCTATTGATAATTTTTTGAGCTTATAGCGCATGGCTCTAAAGCTGATGCCTAAGAGTTTTGCCGCTTTGGTTTTATTGCCTTTGGTTTTATCTAATGCACATTTTATTTCTTGTGACTCTATATTTTCCAAGTACTCATCGAGTGGTTGATCTTCTCTTTGAGAGAATATAGCGCTATTGGCGACTGATGAGCCACTGCCAATATTTAATTTATTATCGCTTGATAAGTTTATATTTAAATCCGCGGTTTGAATTTCATCTCCGACTGATAAGGTTATCGCTCTTTCCAGAATATTTTCTAACTCACGAATATTGCCCGGAAAATGGTAAGTTAATAATGCTTGTTGTGCGCTATCTGATAATTTAACGGCTTCAAGCGCATGGTTTTGTATTAATTTTTCTAATAAATAATTAGCTAGTTTGGGAATATCTTCTGCTCTTTCTCGTAGTGCTGGAACATTTAATTCAATTACGTTAATTCGATAAAATAGATCTTGACGAAAAACTTCCTGTTCTACCAATTGATTTAAATCTTTGTGGCTCGCGCTTAAAACTCTTACGTCAACGGATATTTCCGACTCACTTCCCACTGGTCGGATCGTTTTTTCTTGAATTGCTCTTAATAATTTTACCTGCATGTTTAACGGTAATTCTGCTATCTCGTCTAAGAATAACGTGCCGCCGTTTGCCGTTTGAAATAAGCCTTTTTTGTCAGCTATTGAGCCAGTAAAACTACCTTTTATATGTCCAAAAAATTCACTTTCCATGAGTTCAGATGGAATAGCGCCGCAATTGACAGGTACAAAAGGTTGATCGGCTCTTGGACCTTTAAAATGAATTAATTTGGCCACTAATTCTTTACCTGTACCTGACTCTCCTTTGATATACACTGGAGCCTGACTTCTGGCGAGTTTAAGAATGGTTTGTTTTAATTGCTTCATGATCGGCGTATCGCCAATCAACTGAGATTTTGTTTTAGATTTTCTTTTTGTTGTTGTTGTTGTTGGTATCGATTGATTTAATTTGAGTGCTGAGTTGATCAGATTTCTGAGCGCTGTTAATTCAACGGGTTTACTTAAAAAATCAAATGCACCTGCTTTCATCGCTTGAATAGCAACTTCCATATTTCCGTGCGCGGTAATTAATGCCACAGGCAGCTCGGGATAATTCTTTTGAATTAATTTGATTAATTCAATGCCGTCTCCATCGGGCAACTTCATATCCGTTAGGCACAAATCGAATTTGTGGTTCGATAAGAGCTGATTTGCTTGGGTTAAGTTTTCAGCCTTTTGGGTATCAATATTCATACGTGACAAAGTGATCCCAAGCAATTGTAATATATCGGGTTCATCATCAACGATTAATGCTAATGGTGCTTGTGCCATATAAGGGTCCTTAAGAGGCTTTCATTATTTTTGGGTTAGGTTGGCTACCGCAAAACTGATCCTGAAACATGAACCTCCGGTAGGTAAAGGAATATAATCAAGACGGGCGCGATTAGCCTCACATAGCTCTTTGGACAAATATAACCCCAATCCGGTGCCACTTCTAGATGTAGTGAAGAAAGGTTCAAATATTTTTTCCGCAACTTCTGGAGGGATACCTTCTCCTTTATCGATAACATCCAAAAATGCAGTGTTACTATGAGGCTCAACACCGACCATTAATTGTACACTGGGGCTTCCTGTTTTTAGCTTACTATATCTTGCCGCGTTATCGATTAAGTTGGTCAATATTTGGGATAATTGAGATAGGTCAAAATGAATCATAATATTATGAGATTGAAATTGGCTGTTGACCTTGGGTTGTTGATCTTTTCCGCTGGCATATTCTTGCAACATTATTGGTAAATACTGAGATAAATTGACCTCTTTAACTTGTACAGTTTTTCGCTGAGAAAGCTGCATAATGTTCTCAATGATATTATTCACTCGCTTGGTATTTTTGTCGATGATATCGACCAGTCCAAGATTGTTCTCATCGATTTCTTCGGACTCCTTCATCAATTGTGCTGCATGACTGAGCGCACCTAAAGGGTTGCGAATTTCATGAGCTATTGAAGCGGTTAACCTGCCAAGAGAAGCTAGTTTTAAACTTTGAGCCTGTTGGTTTAATAGGCTGGTATCTTCGAGAAAGATAATCACGTTTTCATTATTATTGCCTATAAATGAAAAATTGGGCAATAAACTGGGGCCTGTCGCAGTATTTTTAAATGTTTTTGAACGGTAGTTATTATTTCTTCGCCAAAGACTGAGCTGTCTGGAGAGTGGAGTAGAAACTTGCTCCAGCTTTTTTGTACGACTTGATTCTGGCATACCCAAGTGGATCCAGGCTGAGCGGTTAATTAACCAAATATTATTGTTGTCGTTAATGACTAAAACACCGGTGGTCATAAATTGAATGATTTTTTCATTCAACTTCTCCATATTTTCAAGGCCTTTTATCGACTTTTCGGCGACGTGTTCAGTTTCATTGATCCTCCTGGTTAAATAATAAGCAAGTAAACTAGTCGCCATGTATGTAATCGACAAAATACCGACTTGAGTCATGCTGTTGCTATTATTTTCATTAGATAAATTCGCGTATATTTCTTCACCAAATACTGCAGCAGAGGCAAGTACCGAAAAGGCTAAGGCCGCCGGGTGACCGGTTAAAATACTAGCTGCTGAAGTGCTTACCGCGATTAATACACCAAGACCACTAGCGGCGCCACCACTGGCGTGTGCCATCAGTAAGATTAGAATGATGTCAATTAAAACCTGTGTTTCTAGTTGGACATAGTAGAAACGCTTAAATATAAAGCTGAGAAGAAAATTGGCTGCAGAAAAGGCTAAGTAAAACAGTGAGGCTGTGTAATAAAGTTCGGGGTTATCGACCCCAAGAAAAGATATTTTGAGGTCACTCTTAAATAAAGTAAACAGTAGTAATGATAAGATCACTCGATAAGCCGAATAAACCTGCAATGCTCGCCAGGAACTTAAAGATTGCGATGAATGATCTATTGAGTTAACCATTTATATTGACCATGTAATTTTACTCAGTTGCTATTTGTTAATTGCTAGGTGTTAACTGCTAAGCGATTACGATTGATAAATGGTCGGAATTGGAACACGTTTATGTTCTGTTTGATTAAATATTTTAATCAATTTTTCAGAAACTTGTAGCGAAACTTCCTTTCCTTCTAAGAAGTCATCAATTTCATCATAACTTAAACCTAATGCTGACTCATCTGTTTTACCCGGTACCAGGCACTCTAGATCGGCTGTTGGTGCCTTTGATACTAGACTTTCTGGCGCACCTAAAAATTCGGCTAATTGTCTTACCTGTCTCTTGCTAAGTCCAAATAGAGGGGCTAAGTCACAAGCGCCATCACCCCACTTAGTAAAAAAACCTGTAATATTTTCTGCTGAATGATCGGTTCCTAAAACTAGACCACCGAGTAATCCCGCTACTTCATATTGCGCGATCATTCTGCTTCTGGCTTTGACGTTTCCTTTATTAAAATCAATATTGCTGTCAGGCATATCTAATAAATTCAATTCTCTTAATGCCGAAGTTGTTTGTTGGTGTAAACCGTCACTTCCCGCCTTAATGTTTATTGCAAGACTGATGTTGGGCTGAATAAACTCAAGTGCAAGCTGTGCATCGGATTCATCTGCTTGGGTATCATAAGGCAGACGCACTGCCACAAAGTTGAAATGACCGCCCTCAGCATTAAGCTCACTAATTGCGATTTGGGCTAATTTACCAAGAGTGGTTGAATCGATGCCTCCACTGATTCCTAGCACAAGGTGGTTTAAACCAGAGGCTTTGAGGGTTTTTTTTATGAAAGAAACACGACGCTTTAATTCTGCTTCAGGTTCAATTTTGGCAAGGACTTTGAGTTCTGAAATAATTTCTTTTGCTTGTTTCACTGTTATTCTCTTTATTTATTAAGGGGCTAAGCGTATTTCTGAACCTATTCTAGCATAATAGTTTTCGGTTTTTGATTGGACTGTTTAGTCTATTTATTCGATAATTCAATCACTAATATTGAACGAGTAGATAAGGTTAATGGATATTAAATGAAAAAAATAGAAACGATTATTAAGCCATTTAAGCTCGACGATGTACGAGAAGCTTTAAGTGACGTTGGGATCACTGGCATGACAGTGATTGAAGTGAAAGGTTTTGGTCGCCAAAAAGGGCATACTGAATTGTATCGTGGCGCAGAATATATGGTCGATTTTCTACCTAAAACTAAAATTGAAATTATCATCGCGGATGATTTATTAGATATTTGCGTTGAAACTATTATGGAAGTCGCTCGAACCGGAAAAATTGGTGACGGCAAAATCTTTGTTTCATCGATTGAAAAAGTGATCAGGATCAGAACTGGCGAAGAAAATGAAAGTGCGGTTTAGTTAGCTTGTTTTTCTAGTTAAAAATTATTGGCCAGCCCATACAAAAATGGCGCATAGATCTTTACATTAGATATGCGCCATTTTTACAGAGAAGAATTTTTTCTAAAAGTTAACCCTTAAAATTAGGGTAGTTAAGTAGAAGTACCTGACGAGAGTGTTCTGCAAGTTCAGGTAAATCTAATAAATCATAAACCACAACCATCATTTGCAGTGCATAAGGAATAGCTGGTGTTTTTGGGTAATGGTCGACGACATATTGCGCTCTGGCAGCGGCAGCTTGGTAAGCTTCACGTTTAATATAATAATTAGCGACGTGTAACTCGTAATCGGCTAAACGATTACGTAAGAAAATCATTCTTTGCTGGGCGTCTTTAGCATATTTGCTATTAGGAAATAATCGGATCAACTCAGCAAAATTATCAAAGGACTCTCTAGCTGTACTAGCATCTCTTTCTGAAAGCGGTGCTGAAAAAAGTTCTTTACCTATGCCTGTTTCAGATGAAAAGTTAACTAAGCCCTTCATATAATAAGCATATTCCAAGTCTTTATGACGTGGATTTTGGCGAATAAATCGGTCTGCAGCGGCGATACTCGACGCAAAATTGTCGAGTTTAAAATAAGAATAAATCAAATCGAGTTGCGCTTGATGAGAATAAGCACCAAAAGGGTAGAGACTATCGAGTCTTTCAAGGTATTCAACGGCAGTTCTATAATTGCCTGAATGTATAGAAGATTGGGCTTTTTCATACAACTGAAAAGCATTATTGATATTTTTCGCATCGGTCAATATTTCTTTTTTACCTGAACAGGCTGATATAAGTAAAATAAAGAAAAGCGCGCTGGTAAGTTTTAGTATTCTCATTGATCCCTAAAGCCGTTAAAATGGCACAAATATAATTGAAGCCGTTAATTAATTAATGGTTTAAACGCGACATATTACCCCACGGGGTTATCATTCGCTACTTAACACTCCAAATAAGGCCGTAAAAGTGACAAAAAGTTCACTCACTGAGCAACATCAGTCAAAACATGAGTCAATTCAAGTTGATAATTCATCTGCAGGAGAGCGGTTAGATAAGGTATTAGCACTTCATTTTCCCGACTTATCTCGTTCTCGTTTACAGGCTTGGATTAAAAATGATCAAGTGAAAGTCGACGCCATCATTGTTAATAAACCCAAACACAAACTTTTGGGCGGCGAAGTTTTAGAAGTTGAAACTACTTTAGAAGATCAGGGGGAGTGGCGTGCGGTTGAACTAGAAATTAATGTTCATTATGAAGATGATAGTATATTAATTATTAATAAACCCGTCGGTTTGGTGGTTCATCCTGCGCCAGGGCATTATGATGATACTTTAGTGAATGGCTTATTATTTCACTACCCTGAACTCAGAAAGCTACCGAGAGCGGGTATTGTGCATCGTTTAGATCGAGATACTTCTGGCATTTTAGTGGTAGCGAAAACCGCCGAAGCGCATAATCATTTGGTCGATCAATTACAACAAAGAGCTTTTAGTCGAGAATATTTAGCTTTGGTTCATGGTATTTTGGTCGCTGGAGATACTATCGATTTACCTATGGGAAGACATCCTGTCAGTCGCAAGAAAATGGCTGTGGTAAATCCTATTGCAGGAAACGCAAGTCGTTCAAAAGAGGCAATCACTCATTTTCGTGTCGGTGAAAAGTTTGCCCAATTTACTTTAGTGAATGTAAAGCTTGAAACTGGTCGTACCCACCAGATCAGGGTTCACTTTTCTCATTTGAAACACCCTTTGGTGGGCGACCAATTATATGGAGTGCGAAACCAAAAACCTAAAAATATGAGTGATAAGTTTACCGATATTTTTGATAATTTCCGCAGACAAGCGCTACACGCAAAGAGCTTAGGGTTAACGCACCCTAAGACCGGGGAGTGGATGCAATGGGAGTGTGATACTCCGCCTGACATGCTCGAGTTAATGGATGCTATTCGAATCCACGACACTTCTTCAGAATAAATCAGTTAATAATTTGAGCCTAGATAAACAAAAATTAATTACCAGTGGCCGATATCTTTTACCTGATTGGCCTGCACCAACTAATGTTTATGCATTAACAACCACTCGACAAAATGGCACCAGTTCTGCTGCTTACAGTTCGTATAATTTAGCGTTACACGTTAAAGATAAAATATCCGATGTTAAAAAAAATCGTCAATGCTTATCGAAAGATTTAGGTTTCAACAAAACACCATTTTGGTTGGAACAAGTGCATGGAATTCAAGCAGTAGGTTGGCAAAAAAATAATGCTTTGATTAAGGCAGATGCAAGTTTTAGCCTAGAAAAAAAGCAAGTTTGTGTGGTGATGACC
>Ga0114899_1000287_pt1 | contig 39400 bp, 29 predicted proteins | sample MalvireepMed_215_FD_83497 | JGI IMG/M metagenome (GOLD analysis project Ga0114899, IMG submission 83497) | Marine viral communities from the Global Malaspina Expedition - Malaspina viral metaG DeepMed_215 | ecosystem: Environmental > Aquatic > Marine > Oceanic | place: Mediterranean Sea...
AACTCGCTCTCTCCAATAGCCTCAATTAGCCAAACATTGAACCGGTTACTTAGTCGTCAAAATGAAAATCTAGAAAGCCAAAATGATGATATTAAGCAGGATTTGCGCGAGGGATTAAGCATCATTGGTGAGCGTGCTAATGGCCTGAGCCAATTTGTGAATAGTTATAAACAGTTGGCAAAATTACCTGAACCACAAAAGCATCGGGTTTCAATCATCGAGTTAGTCAATAAGACTTGTGCTTTATTCGACAGCCACATTATCAAGCTCGAATCGACAATTGATGTAGAGCTTCTGTTAGACCCGGTACAGTTTGAGCAAGTATTAATCAATTTACTTAAAAATTCGGTTGAAGCGATGGCAAAAAGCAGCTCCAAAGCTTTTATCAGCATTAGCTGGGACACGACAAAATCCTTCTTTCAGCTTAAAATTTGCGATCAGGGCGGCGGAATTAATAACCCTGAAAATCTTTTTGTGCCATTTTATAGCACTAAAAAGCAAGGATCTGGCATAGGCTTGGTTTTGTGTCGACAAATCGTTGAGGCACATAATGGTCGTTTATCACTCACTAATCGTTTAAATACCCAAGGCTGCTGTGCCGTGATTGAAATTCCTTTTAGCCACTGATATATTCTCGCTCGACTTCTCACTAGTTATATTTTCCTTTGTTTTTTTGAGCTTTATGTGGAGCAAGGCACTGCTTAATTGATGGTTACAAGGATATGACAGCTTGTCGATTCTGGTCTATATTTAATAAGATGCCTATTGCGTATTAAAAAGCGATAATAGCAACCAAATCACCGTAAATTGAGCCACTTTGAGCAGATATGTTACCAATCCAACACTCACAGGATAGCGACCCAACAGGATTTGAGGAAATGCTTAAATCTATGTTGAGTGGTATGGCGGGTAAAGTGGGTGATGAGTTCTTGCAAGTGTTAGTGGAAATGTTATGCAAAAAACTTCAGGTCGATTTTGCTTTTGTTGCTAAATGGCCACAAACTCAAAGTGAGCAAATGGATCCCTTGGCTTTTTTTGCTGAAAAAGAAACTAAGCAAAATTTGGTTTATGAGTTAGCAGGATCGCCATGTTTACAAATAAAGCAGGAAGGTGTGGTTTGTATCAGCGAGAATGCTCAGCAGCTATTTCCGCAAGATAAAATACTGGCCGAAACCCAAGCACAAGCATTTCTCGGCGTGCCTTTAATCAATAGCGAAAATATTAGCATTGGCGCTTTGGTTATTTTGAGTAGACAACCAGTAGACAAAACGTCTTTATTCACCAGCATATTACAAATCTTTGCTTATCGGGTCGCATCAGAATTAGAACGTCAGTCGATCATCCAAAACTTAACCGAAGAAGTCTCAATTAATCAGTCTTTGTTAGATGCTGCACCGGCACTGATGTTTATGATCGATGAACAAGGCAATTTTCTTCGATGGAATCAGTACTACCAGTCTAAATTTGGTTACAGCAACCAAAATATGATGGAGCACGATACCTTGGCTGCGGTAGACGAGTCTGACCGTAAACGAGTCGAGTTAGAAATTGAAAACATATTCGCAAGCGGCAGTGGAACTTTATACGTTAATGGTAAAACGAAATCGGGTGAATTGGTGCCACTGTTAACAACTTGCCAAACAAGCGTGTATGAGGGCAACCCAGTGATTGTTGGGGTTGCGTTGGATATGAGTGAGCAACAAAGTGTCGAGCAAAACTTACTACGATCTCAAGGGCGTTTTGCGCGTAAAAATTCACAGCTTAGTTTGATTAATCAATTGGTGGAAAAGTTACACGCCAGTCACAGTATCAATAACCTCGCGCGAGAAGTGATTAAACTATTAAAAAGTATTGAAGAAGGTGCTTTATTAGCTTTTTCTGTGGTCAATCCTTCGGGCGAGAAATTAGAGGTTGTAGCGGCGAGCGATGTCGGTAAATCAACATTAGAAATAAGAAATACATTTCCCATTGGAGAGAAAGGATCGCCAACAGGCATTGCAATATTGTCGAAGCAGTTAGAAATATTTTCAAATGTGGAACAAGACCAAAGGATAGCGCCTGAGATAAAAAAGATATTTAAGCAAGAGGGTGTTATTAGCTGTTTAGTATTACCGCTGGTTTATCAGGGTGAAGCGCTCGGAGGGATCACTATTGGGTTCAGATACGAATCTGAGTTTCCGGATGATGAGATCGATTTTTTCCGTACCACAAGCGCGAGTATTTCATTAGCACTGGCCAATGCGCGTCAATTTGAATTAATGGAAAGCTTAGCGACTTGTGATAATTTAACCGGACTTCCAAATCGTAATGCACTTACTTTGGATAGTCAGAAAGCGATCAAAGAAAATACCAGGGACAAAGATTGTTTAGGGCTAATTTTAATCGATCTCGATCGGTTCAAAGAAATTAACGATACCTTGGACCATCAAATCGGAGATAAATTACTTAAGTTAATAGGACCTAGAATAAGGGATTCGTTTGATGATAACAACGCTCGTATTTATCGTTTGGGTGGCGACGAATTTTGTGTTTTACTCACTAAAAAAAGCAATGCTAAACAAGTTAACCAAGTCGCTGAGCTGATAAAAAACTCGATAGAAAAAGTGTTTATTGTTGACGGATTAAATCTGGAAATAAGTTCGAGCATCGGTGTAGTAACTACCAAAGGTGATCGTTACAACGCCAATGAATTATTACGTTGTGTTGAGCTGGCGATGTATCATGCAAAAAATGCTGGCGGCGGTATTGCGCAATATACACCAGAGTTAGATGCGGATACTGAACAGCGCTTTGTGATCATGGCCGATATGGCAGAAGCTATCCGCAATGACGATTTGGTTTTACATTACCAGCCAAAGTACGATCTAAAAACGCAACAAATTATCGGCTGTGAAGCATTGGTTCGTTGGCAACATAAAGAATATGGTTTATTGCCGCCATTCAAATTTATACCACTAATTGAATTGACCCAGTTAATTCACCCGTTGACTTTTTGGGTGATGAAAACCGCCATGGCACAGCTGCAACAATGGAAGCGCGATGGTTTAAAATTAAATATCGCGATTAATTTATCCACTAGAAATTTAACCGACGATAGTTTTCTCGAACAAGTAGATCAGTTGATGATTGAATATGGCATAGATGCTAATGAGATCGAATTTGAAGTCACTGAGACCGCACTGATTGGTAATTTAGATAGAGCGACTCAACAATTAGATGAATTTCAGAAGCGTGAGATACAGTGTTCGCTCGATGATTATGGCACCGGTTATTCTTCGCTTTCATATATTAAAAAATTGCCCCTCGATATCCTCAAAATAGACCGCTCGTTTATCACTCAAATGTTAGACGACTCAACCGATTCTATCATTGCACAATCGACCATCGATCTGGCACATAATCTTGGAATGAAAGTTATTGCCGAAGGGGTTGAAGATGAAAATACGATGGAAAAATTATTGGAGCAAGGTTGCGATATGGTGCAAGGCTACTTTATTTGTGAGCCCGTTAACGCCGAGATATTCGCTAAACTTTATTGGCAGTATTTATAAGTTTTTGCAATATTGTTTTAGCTCCCTTCTCTTCGACTACCGCGATAATTTAATCAACGCCGATATTGACTGAATAAACTAAACTCCCATGGTCTGATCGCACCAACAAAACTACAACCGATTCTTTCTTCAAATGGTAGGCCAGCGTCTTGCAATGCTAGTTGATTAAACTCGGTGATTAATTTTTCGATTTTTAATTCCATTTTTTGTAAAGTAGTGCGAGAAACCATCGCTGATGCGAATTGCATGCTTTCATCTTTTTTAGAAAAATTAGATTGGAAAAATTCTTTGCGTATATGTTGGTTAAAAAGCTTTTCAATTGCGCCGTATTGTCGCCACCTGAAATTACGCGAGGTTAACAATTTAACCCGGTTTCCTGGCAAAAGGTCGATGAATTTAATTCTGTCGAGATGAGCGAGCAATTGAATGCCTTCGTGCTCATCTATGGCGTAAAACTTTCTTATACAATCAAAAGAAACATCATTAAGTAACATGTAAGCCATGAGCAATAACTTAGGTTGTTTGACAAACTCAGCTTCTTGCTCCTCACTGAGTTCTTGAATTTGGTGCTGTTCCTGTTGTGCCAATTGAGCCAGATCACACAACTCCATATTGACCATTTGGCAAATTTGATCGAGCCGCTGTAAGGAAATATTTTCTTCAGAAAATATCCGCTTAACACTGGCTTCGCTCAAGTCGAGTTGCTTTGCCACATCGACATAAGTTAACCCTTTGTCTTTTAAACTGGCTTTTATCGTTTTTAGGAATAGACTGGTTTGCGCCATGATGGACTCATTTCATTTATGGATACTTAATATCACAAGAATAACACGCATTTTCAATTGAAATAGCGATTAAATTTAGTCATTAATAATAATGATAAAAGTGCCAATTTGAGAACTCATTTCAGCGATCAAAGCTTGATGAGATTGTTGATAATGTTCAATCAGGTTAATTGATATTTTTGTGTCACTTCTTTCAGTATTATCGTCAATTGATACATCTTCGATAAAGTGACCGACTAAAATATTAAGAAATTCCCCCAGAGCGTCACTAGAAAAATCTTCATCGCAGTCTTCTAACGGTTGATGGGTGAATTTGCTGGTAATAATAGCTGCAGTTTGTGTATTGGTCGCCAATGCGAAAGATAACTTTTTTTGCCCGCCAATACTGATCTGGCAAGCGGTTAATTTTGCGTGTGAATTATCTATTGTTTCTAATAATTGAGAAAAACTACTTTTTACATGTAGTGTACGAAGGAATAGCAAATTAGTGGCTTCGATAATGGCGATAAGATAATCACCTAAGTCGTGATGCTTAATGCTTTGCAGCATTGATTGGAAAACTTGATTTCGCTCATTTTGGTGAGCGATGAGTTGCTTTTCCATCTCCTCATCGGATAAAAAACCAAGCTCAACAAGGATCTTACCGAAGTATTTACGCTGTCTCTGTTGTTTTAATAATAACTCACCAAGTTGATTATTACCTAATAGACCAAGTTCCTCTGCAATTTCCCCAAATCGTTTATTCTGTACCTGTTGCCTTAGGTTGATCTCCAAGGCTTCTTGCTCGGTAATTACCCCCATAGAAACCGCAAGTTCGCCAAGCATCAGGTTTGAATTACGCTGTACCCCTAATACATCATCGAGGATCTGCTGAGTAATCAGATTCCTTTCCAGAAGAAATTCACCAAAGAACTTGGCTGTCATATTACAAATCTAACCTAATTTTGCATTTAGTGATTAAAGTATAGACCCTATTCTCAATAATGATGCTTGTTTGCCACTATTTGAAATATCTAATTGCAGAGCAGCAATTGAAATAAAGAAGCATTTTGACAAGTGTCCAGTTACTGATTAGAGTCACTGCTATTATTTTTAGTTGAGATATTATTGATGAAGTTATTGATCATCTACAACCCGCAAGCAGGCAATGGTCGAGCGCGTGCTTTGTTGCCTGAGATTAAACAGTATCTATTAGAACAACATTTCACCTTCGATATTTTGCTAACAGAATACAGTGGCCATGCAACCGAGCTAACGGCGAATAGCGACTTGTCTGGTTATGATGCCATTATTGCATCAGGCGGTGACGGTACCTTGTTTGAAGTGATCAACGGCTATAAGCAAAATCAAACGGACAAAAAGCCCCCAATAGGGCTGATCCCCAATGGCACAGGCAACGCCTTTATGAAAGAGCTGGGATTTGCCAAGCAGGATTGGAAAAAAGCGATAGCTATCATAAAAAATAATAAACCCAAGAAAATCGATATTGGTCGATTTGAGTCAGATAATAAAACTTATTATTTTATGAATATTGTCGGTTTGGGGTTTGTGGTTGATATTGCCAAAGCGGCCATTCCATTGAAGTGGATGGGCAATGTCGCATACACCTTAGCGACCTTAATTAAACTAGTTAAACTCAAAGCAAAAAAAACAATACTGGAAATTGATGGGGAAAAGATCGAACGTGATGCCATATTCGTTGAAGTTGCTAATAGTCGTTATACCGGCACCACTTTCTTGGTCGCTCCCAAAGCAGAGCTAGACGATGGTTTGTTGGATGTTGTGATATTAAATAAAATCTCGCGATTAAAATTGTTACGCCTATTTACCACCATTTATGACGGCAGCCACATTAACTTCTCCGAAGTTGAATATATTCAAGCCAAAAAAGTGAAAGTGATTGAGGAAGAGAGTAATCCGCTGATACCCGATGGAGAAGTTTTGGGACAAACACCGGTGAGCTTTGAGTGCTTGCCCAAAGCTGTCTCGTTTTTATGGAGTTAGAGTGAAGCCTGTTTAATTCTTGAGTTTTAAAAGAAGTGCAGTCTAGTATTGATATTAAATACCGTTAGTCTTATATGACGTAACCCATGTTAAAAACGTAGTTATTTATGCGCCTTTGTATATGCTGAAATTAAGTTTAATCGACTAAAGCGCACAAATTCAGGAAGAAATGACTATGCCGACAAAAAGATATTTTCTAGTATTGAGCTTCGCTTCATTATACTTAATGAGTGGAATGTTCACTATATTCTCAATTGCCATTCAAGTAATGACCTCTTATTCGGAATTTCCCACCTCTATCTTTTCAAGGATGGGACTCTCTAACTACCTAGTAATAGCTGCTCAACTGATTATTGCTGTTTACTTTATTAAGCGTCTTTATTCCTTTGTCTTAAGGAAAGGCAAAATCATAGATCTTGGGAGTGATGGTTCTATGACAGGAGTCCAAAAGGTTGCAACTTTCTTTTTGAATACTGGATTTTTAATTTTAGGTTTGGCAACTTGTGCCATGGCTGCAGCGTTAGTTTTGATACAAGGTGAAGGATTATCTGGTGTTCCATTTGGGCTGGCACTTATCTTAGTTGGTTTATCGTTCTTATTGACAATTGTAATGATGGAGTTAGGTAATTTTTTGAATCGAAAGAAAGTGAACTTAGAAATAAAGTTGAAGGAATAAAAATGGCTGGTCTTTTAATTATTATTGTTTATCTGTTTTTCTGGTGGTTTTGTTGGCTGATAGCAAAATCTTCATTTGAAGACCGTGATCAAGCGGTTGGAATGAAAAGGTTAGCTGTCTTTTTAGCCTTAGGAGCAATGCCCTACTATTATTACCTTTTCGAGGAGGCGCGCTATAAGAAAGCGTGTGAGTCGGTTGCAGTCTATTTCCCAAAAGAAAAAATTAGTGTACCAAACGCCTTGATAACAAATTCGACCTATTATAAAAATACAATTGGTGAACTCGAAGGAAAATTTGATTACTTGATATCGCCACAAAGAAATTCTTCTGTTTCTTTTGATAAAGGCATTTCTCAATTTAGAGACTTTTTGGTATATCCTTACGAAGGTAGAGAGCTTATCAACACTGAAGAATACAAAAGAGAAGTAATAAATACCTCAAGGTATGGTTATTTCCAAGAGCATAAGAAAATTTCTAATAATATATCTGAATACACTAGATTCATTTTTGATTTTGAAGAAAAAAAGAAGCTCTCTTCCTATTCCACAATTAGCTATCAAGTAGAATTACATTCAATACAACATTACTTATTCGGCTTTTCATTTAAGGAATGTGAATATAGAAATAGTAATTATGGAGATTTTAAATTTAACACAAACTCTCTGTTTGAAATGACATTTAAAAATTGGAAGTCAAAATGATGGAACGATTGATGTGTTGTTTATTATGCCAGTAGTCTGCATGGAGCTTGGTGATTTCATTGGTAGAAGGAAAGTAAGCTTGAATAGGGAGTTAAAGAAATAAATATGTCAGGTCTTTTGATTATTATCGTTTATCTATTTTTTTGGTGGTTCTGTTATGTACTCTCAAAATCAACTTTTGATGAAAAAGCCCCAAGAGTTGAAATAAAACGATTTGGTGTGTTTCTGGCCTGTGCTGCTATACCGTTTTATTTTTATGTTTATGACTATACACGCTATGAATTAACTTGTTCAAATATAGATACGTTTTTTCCTCAGGAAAAAATAGAAAATCCCAGTGTCTTAATTTTTAATGATGATAGTAATGCTAAGCTTTATTCAAAGCAATATTCAGGTTTTATGGTGGCACCCAGAAAATGGGGGCAATGGTTAACTGATTTAGGCAAGCCGATTACAAAACAAGAAATGAAAACTACCAAAGATTATGCTATTTACTCCAAAGGCGAACTGCAGTCACATTTAGCGAAAGAAGAAAGAGAAACATTAATAGATAAAGCGAAATATGGTGTTTTTAGATTTAGTATTGATGTTACTTCTTTTGTTGGGCTATCGAACCACTATGTTCATGACTTTGAAAAGAGAAAAAAGGTTGCAAATATCGGCTCCGCTATAGGAGCGCCCTCTCAAAATAATCCAATAAGGAATTATTTGTTGCCTTATAGCTTTGAACACTGTCATATTGTGGGAGCTAAATTTAATACTTTATTAGTCAATACATTTAATAAATGGCAATAGAAGGTAGATACTTAACAAACGAATAAGAATTGAGAAAAGCTTTGGATTAGCATTCTCAGGTTTATCTATTTTAATTAATTCGGTTATTTCTGCATTTGCACAACCCAATTTGCTATTTCCCCATATAAGTCGTACATTTAAACTGAATAATAAATCTAAGTAGTACGGTCAATCATCACCGTCTGTTTTGTTATATTCGAGTTAGAGTTTTTAAGATGTCTGGCTGACTCTCATATAAGTTGACGTTATAAAAAAATGTAGGCCGTTAAGTGAACTTGATTAAGTTGTACTCTTGCTACTTTCTGAGTGGTTTGAGTGTCTAACTTAATCTTGAATTTGCAGTATTTTAGGGCCTATCATATCCAACTGCCTTTTTTGGGTCCTTTCGTTTGTGGGTTAAAACTTAGGATCAAAATATGCCAAAGAATATGCAGATCGGTATCGTTAAAGAATCCCTTGCCAATGAATGTCGTGTGGCAGCCTCTCCATCTAGTATTGTCCAACTAATCAAACTTAATTTTAATGTCGTTCTAGAGTCCGGCGCAGGTGTTGCGGCGAGTTTCTCTGATCAAATGTATGTCGACTCTGGCGCCGAGATAAAGGCTGAAGATGAAGTATGGCAGTCGGATCTGATTTTTAAAGTGAATCCACCTGACGATACTGAGATAGAAAAAATGAAATCGGGCGCAAGCCTAATCGGTTTTTTCTGGCCTGCACAAAATGAAGCTTTAATGAAAAAGCTAGCGGCTAAAAAAATCAATGTATTGGCGATGGACTCTGTACCTAGAATATCGAGAGCTCAGTCGATGGACGCACTAAGCTCGATGGCGAATATCGCGGGATATAGAGCGGTTGTGGAAGCATCGCACCATTTTGGTAGTTTTTTTACTGGGCAAATAACCGCGGCAGGTAAAGTGCCGCCAGCTAAGGTAATGATTATCGGCGCTGGTGTTGCGGGTCTTGCAGCATTAGGAACCGCTGGCAGTTTGGGGGCAATCGTTCGGGCTTTTGATACGCGCCCTGAAGTGAAGGAACAAATCGAAAGTATGGGAGCGGAGTTTCTAGAGCTTGATTTTGAAGAAGAGGCCGGCAGTGGCGATGGATACGCCAAGGTGATGAGCGAAGCTTTTATCAAAGCTGAAATGGAACTGTTTGCAGAGCAAGCCAAAGAAGTAGATATAATTATTACTACAGCAATGATCCCGGGTAAACCGGCGCCTAAGCTTATTACCAAGGAAATGGTTCATTCGATGAAACGGGGTAGTGTCATCGTTGATTTGGCAGCATTAGGTGGCGGTAACTGTGAGTTGACTGAAGTAGATAAAGCCGTCGATATTAATGGCGTTACAGTCATTGGGTTTAGCGACATGCCATCTCGGTTGCCGACTCAGGCCAGTAACCTTTACTCTAATAATATTCTGAATTTAACTAAATTACTTTGCCCTGAAAAAGATGGTGAAATCACTTTGAATTTTGAAGACGAAATTATTCGAAATGTCACGGTTACTAAAGAGGGAGAAATAACCTGGCCACCACCGCCAGTTAAAGTGAGCGCAGCTCCAGTTATCAAAGCTGAACCCATTCAGCTTGCAGCTGATAAACCTGAGAAGAAATCATCTGGCTTGGTAAAAAATATTTTGCTGCTAGCCTTTGGTTTATTGTTTGGTTGGATGTCCATGGTAACGCCACCAGAATTTATGCAGCATTTCACTGTTTTTATTCTCGCCTGTTTTATTGGTTATTACGTTGTATGGAATGTATCTCATGCACTTCACACCCCACTAATGAGTGTGACCAATGCGATTAGCGGTATTATTGTGGTCGGCGCATTATTACAAATATCCAGCACTAATACTTTAGTCATGTGGATTTCTTTTGGCGCTGTATTGGTTGCTTTTATTAATGTGGTGGGCGGTTTTGTGGTGACCAAACGTATGCTGAAAATGTTTAGGAAGGAGGGGTAATCATGGACTTATTCAATAGTTTGACCTCGACAAATATGCCTTTAATAAACGGTGCTTATTTTTTTGCGGCGTTGTTATTTATCTTTAGCTTAGTTGGTTTGAGCAAACAAGAGTCAGCTGAAAGCGGCGTTTGGTACGGCATTATAGGCATGACGATCGCGCTGGTTGCAACCATATTTAATCCTGATGTAACCAATATGCAATACATTTTAGTCGCGATGGTAGTTGGCGGGCTAATCGGTACCCGGTTAGCACTTAAAGTTGAAATGACTCAGATGCCAGAGTTAGTCGCCATGTTACATAGTTTCGTCGGTTTGGCTGCGGTGGCTGTTGGTTATAACAGTTATCTGGAGCATGGCATTATGACTGGAGTGATGTTAAACATTCACTTGGTCGAAGTCTTCCTTGGCGTTTTTATTGGCGCGGTGACTTTTACCGGTTCAATCGTTGCCTTTGGTAAACTGCGCGGTATTTTTAGTAGCAAATCATTAATGTTACCGCATCGTCATAAAATGAATTTAATGGCAGGAATAGTGAGCTTTGTTTTGATGATTTATTTTGTGCGGCAGGAAGGTGATACTACTTCACTAATAATTATGACTGGAATTGCATTGGTTTTTGGTTGGCATTTAGTCGCATCAATTGGCGGCGCTGATATGCCAGTAGTTGTATCAATGTTGAACTCTTATTCTGGTTGGGCTGCAGCTGCTGCAGGATTCTTGTTGGGCAATGATCTGTTAATCGTTACCGGTGCATTGGTTGGATCTTCAGGCGCGATTTTGAGCTACATAATGTGTAAAGCCATGAACCGATCTTTTATTAGTGTTATAGCAGGGGGCTTTGGAACAGACGTCGTTGTGAATGTTGATCAAGATTATGGTGAACACGTTGAAACCAATGCTGAAGACGTGGCTGATATGTTAAAAAATGCCAAGTCAGTGATCATAACACCAGGTTATGGCATGGCGGTCGCACAGGCGCAATACCCTGTTTACGAGCTAACCAAAAGACTACGTGATAAAGGTGTAGATGTTAGATTCGGCATTCATCCTGTTGCCGGACGACTTCCAGGGCATATGAATGTTTTGTTGGCAGAAGCTAAAGTGCCTTACGATATTGTTTTGGAAATGGATGAGTTAAATGATGATTTTCCCGAGACTGATGTGGTTTTAGTGATAGGTGCCAATGATACGGTTAATCCATCGGCAATGGATGATCCTAATAGCCCTATTGCAGGTATGCCAGTGCTAAAAGTTTGGAATTCTAAACAGGTTATTGCTTTTAAACGCTCTATGAATCCAGGGTATGCTGGTGTTCAAAATCCATTGTTCTTTAAAGACAATACAAGCATGCTGTTTGGAGATGCAAAAGCGAGCGTTGATAATATTGTTAAAGCGATATAGTTTGGTTAGTAATTAAATCGCCAAGTAAAATATAATGCTGGGAGTGAGTTAGCTTGAAGATAGTATTTACTTTGCTATTAGCTGTGGTGATTTTATTTACCACGGCTTATTATTTTGATAAACAATCTGAACAAGAAATATATAGTTTTTGTACTAGCTACGCTATCGGTAATAATGTCAATGACTTAAAGTTGGCGGCAACAGAAAGAAATTATCTGATGGATGAGACAGGAAATATTATTTTACTGAGTAATCAACCTTTATTGCCGTTATCAAAAATTAGCAGTTGTGAAGTTAAAATAAAAAATAATAAAATTGAACAATTACATTTTATTAAACAATGACTGATAGCTAACCAAAGCTAAGATAATAGTGTTTCAATATTTTCAAGTGGCTGCGGTCTTGATAATAAAAAGCCTTGTGCCTGGTCAACACCAGCCTGACGAATAAATTCTAATTGTTCTTCGGTCTCAACACCTTCGGCGACTGTTCTTAAGTTAAGTGATTTAGCGAGCGAAATAATAGTTCTGATAATTGAATCATTTTCTGGTGTTGTACCTATGTTATTCACAAAGCTGCGGTCAATTTTAAGTTTATTGATTGGTAGCTGACTTAAATATTTTAATGATGAATATCCAGTGCCGAAATCATCAAGTGCTAATTCCACCCCTTTTTCTGCTAACTTACCAAAAATCCGACAAGCGACGTCAACATCTTGCATTAAAATACTTTCCGTTAATTCAAACTCTAATAATTCGGTGTCTACTTTATGCCGTGATAATAAACCATCAAGAAACTCGATAAAATCATAGTGGTGTAAATGACGAGCAGACAAGTTAAATGCCAAGCCAACTTTTTTCCCTTCTGCGTGCCAACGAGAAAGATTTTCAAAACCGACTTCGAGTAACCTTTCTGTCATAGGAATGATTAAACCTAAATCTTCGGCGACAGGAATAAACTCAGATGGGGGAATAAATTCACCATCTGATGTTTTCCACCTTGCAAGTGCTTCCATTCCAATAATTTCACCCGTGCTCACCCTATATTGAGGCTGGTATTCAAAATAGATTTCATCCGTCTCTATCGCTTGGCGTAATTTATTCTCTAAACTGAGGCGTTGTTTTGCTGCGTGATTCATCGAGTTTTCAAAATATTGAAAATTGTTTCTGCCTGCATTTTTGGCATGGTACATTGCAACGTCTGCATGTTTTAAAAGTCGTTCAGCGTCGTCACCATCGTTAGGGTAAATAGCAATCCCTATACTCGGTGAACTCGATATTTTATTTTCTCTCAGTTGCATCGGCTCTTTCATTTGTTCAACAATATTTTGTGCAATCCGGTTGATCGAATCCATACCATCGATATCTTCTAATAACACCACAAATTCATCACCGCCGAGTCGAGCAACGGTATCATCGTGACGGATAGAACGTCTTAGTGTATGAGCGACATTAATTAATAATAAATCTCCGATATCATGGCCTAAGGTATCGTTGATTTGTTTAAAGCGATCAAGGTCGATAAAAAATAATGCCATCTGATGGTTTCGACGACGACAATGTTCTATCGCGTGACTGATGCGGTCGAGTAACAAAGCGCGATTTGGTAGGCCGGTTAGTGAATCATAATTAGCGAGCTTACGCAGCTCATTTTCAGCTTGCTTTTGCTTGCTAATGTCGGTTAAAGCAAATACAAAATCTAAATTATCGTCGTTATCTAAAAAGCTGGTTGCGTTGATCAAAACTGGCAAAGGTCGTCGAATAAATCGGATCAATTGTCCTTCACCTTCCCAGTGTTGATGTAAATGAATAATACGAAAAATTTTGGCAATTAATTTCTTGCTTCCATCAAAGTCAGTTATAAAACTGATACCTGAGCCAATAATATTCTCTGCGGTATATTCAGTTGTTTTATAAAAAGCCTGATTCGCGGCAATCACTTCCTTATCTTGATTGAGTACAAAGACGATGTCCCTAGTATTTTCAAATGCTTTAGAAAACAATCGCATTTTATCTCTTGCTTCTTTTCGTTCTGTAATATTGGTAAATGTGCCAGTAACTCGTAACGGATTTTTCTGTAGGTCTCTTTCGGTTACGGTAGCCATATCTCGATACCAGGCCCAAGTTCCTTGAGCAGTTCTCATGCGATAAACTGAATCAAATGCTTCGTTCTTTTGGGTTAAAAAGTCATCCCAAGATTCCGTAACTTTATTTCTATCATCCTCATGGATTGCTTGTAGTCTTTCATTAAATGGAATGGTGTCATTGTCGTCATTATCGAAGCGTTTTAACATTCTTGGTTCATAAACCCGGTTGTCTTCGGCATGCCAATCCCATAGGCCACTATTGCCTCCTTTGAGTGCTAAATTTAATCTCTCTTCACTTTGTTTGAGTTTTTGATGAGCTTGGATTTTTGCGAATAGTCGTTGGCGATAACGATAAAAACTGCTGCCTGAAATTAATAAAAAAGCTAACACATAACTGATGTAAGCTTTAGTTGAGAGCCAAGGGGCAGGATAACTGGTGATCTTTATTTTAACTGGAGCCGACTCAACACCAGTGTCATAATCAATAGCGCTAATATTTAAAGTATTATTCCCCGCCTTAATCGCCGGAAAAAATAGCTCGCTCTTGTTCACTGTTATAGCTTCTGTTTCTGAATCACCTTCCAGCCAATATCGATATTTTACCTGTTTCGGCTTATCAAATAATAATGCAGAAAATTCAAACTTTAAACCAAAGTCGTCATGATTTAATTCAACGTGATAATCGTCATAATTGCTATAACGGCTTTTTATTTTTCCTGATAATAACGAAATGTTGCTCATGTGAGGTGTGACTTCTCTGGTATTTTGAGAGTTCATATCATCAGGTGAAAAGTGAAAAACACCTTTGATACTGCCGAGAAAGACTTCTCCATTATCTAAAATTTGTTTGGTACCGCCATTAAATTCGCTCGTAATAAAACCATCGTTACTATCAAATATTCTGACGTTATGATTTTCTTTATTGATCCTTAATAACCCTTCGTTCGATGTAAACCAAAGGTTACCGCTTTTGTCGGGAAACATTTCCATAACTGTATTAGCACCAATGGATTGCTCACTGATAAATTTTATTTCTTCTCCGCTATTGGCGTCGAGTAAATAAATGCCATAGCCTGGATAAGTCACCCATAAAGTTTCACCGTCGCGGTATAGATCTCCTGGTCCGGTGCGAAAGTCGTCACTGGGTGGCAGTTTATGGAAGTCGGTTACCAGCCCTGTATCGTTGGAGTATTTAACTAAACGGTCTAACCCGCTCACAAAATAACTGTCTCTGTCACCTGTTGCCGTATCAAAAATATTTCCTAGTCTAGCGCCAACTTCTCCTTTAGTGGCTGTGGATTCAATTAAGGAAACCTTATTGCTTGTGAGGTTGTAGTTATAAATACCGTCTTCATTAATTATGGCAAGATTTTCCTGATCAAAGAAATAGAGATTAAATGCTGGTTGACTGAATAGTTTCTTAAATTTTTCTGGAAAAATAATCTCTTCCTTTTTCATGGTTTTTTGGTCGTATACGCTTATACCGGCATAACTATTTACCCATAACTTACCCTTGTTATGAGCTACAGATTGCATTGTACTATCACTAATGACTTCTTTTTCATTTGGGTTGACGAAATAACTAGTGACTTCTTGAGTTATCGGATCAACTTTATTAAGTCCATTTTCTGTGCTGACCCAAATAGCCTTATCAGGCGTTTGGTGGATGTCGACAATGGTGTTTTCACTGAGCATAGAGCCTAGCGGACTTTTATTCCAAAAATGACTTTTAATAGCAATGTTAGGGTGCCATTTGAATACTCCATCGCCACGGGAACCGAACCATAGATTTCCCTCTCTATCTTCAATCATGGAAATAATATCGTCGTCACTTGTGTTAAATGGAGTATCTGAGTATTTGAAGATGAACTTGAGATCATTAGATTTTGTCATCTGATAGAGGCCTTTATCTGTTGCCACCCAGTAAAAGTCTTGTTTTTCAATGATGCTCCAAATATTGAGCTCGTTAACAATTTCTTTACCCAAATATTCGCCGTTATTTGTTTTTAGCGTTTGAGCTTCGATTTCATAAAGGCCTTCAACAGTGCCAACCCAAATTTTATTAAACTGAGTGAACAACAGAGTTTTGACATTTTGCTGATTTGTATTGTTTTCATCAATGGCTTTAGGGGTATATAGAACAGGGCTAACTTCTCTAGTTAGCGTATTGAGTTCGAACAAGCCTTTAGAGGTTGCAAGTAACAGATGCTCATTGACTAGTAGTAAATTTCTGAATCCTTCTTGTTGGTCCTTTTCGGGCATTATTTTGCTAATGGCGCTGATAAATTCAAAGCTATCTTTTTGGCGGTCGTAAAAATAGAGTTCTTTAAATGTAATAAACCAGATGTTTCCTTGAGGATCTTCAATTGCTTGATTAAATACGGGGTATTCTAATTTGTAATCTTTTGGGGCTGGCAATTCAATTGGTTTAAGTAAGTTTTTTGATTTATCGAGTTGATAATTATTTTGCGGGTCTGCACCAATCCAAATCAATCCATAGGAATCTTCAAACATCAGATCAATATAATTGTTTAATAAGATATTGCCCGGACTGTGTAGGGTATTCATTCGATAGCCGTCGAAACGATTAATACCCTGATATGAGCTAATCCAAAGGTAACCTTCACTATCTTGCATCAAGCCGGTAATGCTACCTTGATTGAGACCGTCGTCGGTGTTTAATTGAGTGAGTTTGACATAATCAAATGCAGTAATGCTGAAGCTAAAGCAGAATAGAAAGCAACTCGCCAGAATGTGTGTAACTGCTGCCCGCATAAAACCTTTATTATTTGAGTGTGTTATATCCTAAAAGTATAGCAGTGGTGCAGGATTATTGATCATTTGTTGTGCTTTTTTTAGCTTATTTATCAATGACTAAAATAAACCCAAAGAAAAGCTGATGGAAGGGGGATTAATGAAGGCGAGAATTAAGTTATTCAGTATGATCTTCAAATTCACCTTCTATGACTTGATCCTGTTTCTTTTGGCGTGAGCGTGCTTGTTGGTGAGGTTCTGGGCTAAAACCTGCTTGTTGTGAGAATTGACTGCTATGGGTTTGATTGGTCTTGGCAGACCAGCGAGACATTAATTGTTTAGCGACCACTAATCTAATCGCAGGAACCATTAAAGCGAAACCCACTGCATCGGTGACAAACCCAGGGGTTAGCAATAATCCACCCGCAAACAAAAGTTGTGCGGCAGACGCCATTTCAAGTGCAGGTACCTGACCCTGTGCCATTCTGGTTTGAATATCTGTCCAAGCTCTTATTCCTTGCTGTTTGAGCAAATTAACACCGATGATCGCGGTTGCAAAAACGATCATTAGAGTCAATCCTAAACCGAGCAAGTCACCGACCTGAATAAATACCCCAATTTCAATAATTGGGACTAAGATAAAGAGTAATAAAATAAACTGCATGTTTCAGCCTCAATGACATATTTATTTAGCGTAGTTGATAAATATATGGTGCCAATTCTGTAAATTTCAATCTTATGACAGATTTTACAATTAAAAAAGCGTGCTATTATTACTAGAATTCAAGGATCATTAAAGATCACACAATTACCCTTGCTGAAATAATTAGGAAAATTCACATTTCTATGTCTGATATACAAGTGACCAGTGAAGTAAATAAACAGTTTTTGCGTAGAACACCGGTAAAATTACGTCAATTTTCTCGGCTGTTGAATGATATGCTCAGTCAGAAAATAGACCCTCTGAGAGTCAAAGCCTTATTATCTCAAGTGAATAAAACTAAAGAGTCATGCAGTTCTCAGGGGTTCGATTCGACTGCCAAATTGCTGAATCAATTGTTTAAACAACTCTCACTTAGCGAAGAATCTTTAGAAACTCAAAAACCATTATTGAAACGTTTGTCACGTAAGTTGCAAGAGCACTCGGAAACACTCGAATTAGGCGGGCGGCCGAAAAATAAACCTTTGTCTGAAAATCAACCAGAGCCTCAACATTCAGAACCAGAACCAGAACCAGAGCCAGAACCAGAACCAGAACCAGAACCAGAGCATATTGAAGCTGAACATTCTGAGCAAGAAATTTCTGAGACGGAAGAGGTGGTCGAGGATATCGAGATACCTGTTGAGTCTGAAAACGAAGAGCATGAAATAACAGCGCAAGAAAGCGATATAGATGAAGGTTTTGTGTTGGAGGATGAGTCAGAGCAGCTGGTTATAGATGAAGACTTGATCGAAGAAGAGCATAAGCCTGAAGAATTATCTAATCAAGTTGAATTAGAGCAGTACGAGACAGCTCAAGACTCAAACGAAATAGAATTAGACAAAGAATTAGAAATGGACTCTGAACTTGCTGAGGTAAAAAGTGATGCAATAAATGATGAAGAGAGAGTCGAGTCAGAAATTGATGAAGACGACAGCATCGACCATTCGCTTGAACTGCAGGGCATTTATCTTGATAAGGGTGTTATTATTTTTGTCAGCCAGTTAGGTGAAAGATACCAGGTAATGAGTCGCCAGTTTGAATCTCTTGGGGTCGAAATTCATCATACCACTGACTTACCACAAGCAAAACAGTTTGCGATAGATAACCCTGGAAGCATTATTGTGGCGCCGTTAAAATTTGCGGAAAATAACCAGCAGCTCGATGACGATGAAATTGAAACTAATCGTATCCCATTGATTTATACCGCCGATGAAGATGACCAGGTCGACCGATTGCTCGCCCTAAGAAATGGCGGAACAGGATATTTGGTTGAGCCTATTTCGGTTTCAGGCTTATTGGAATTAATTGAACGGCAATACGATATTCATGCTGATTCACCGTATCGCGTGTTGATCATGGAGGACTCTAAGGCACAAGCTAAGTTTTATGATAAGGCTTTGTCAAAAGGTCATTTTGAGACCCGAGTAGTGAATAATCCCGAAGTATTTTTAGAAGCTTTGCGAGGTTTTGACCCAGAAATAATTTTAATGGATATGCAAATGCCGGGCTGTTCGGGGATTGAATTGACTCGAATTGTCCGTCAGATGCCTCGCTATACCAATTTACCGATTATTTTTCTTTCTGCGGAAGAGAGCGCACGTAAGCAAAATCAGGCGCTATTATCGGGTGGTACGTCATTTATCGTTAAACCACCACCTAAAGAACAACTATTGTTTCTGGTTGCCCTATATGCAAAACGTCATAGAAGTTTGAATCCTCAAATTGAGTTGAATCCAGATACTGGGTTAGCTTTCTGTCCTCAATTTAAGCAGCAGATCTCTATTGAAGCATCGCGTATGACACGTAATAACTGTAATGCGGCATTAGCCATTATTCAGCTAGATGAAACTGATAGTTTGGTTAGTAATGCTAATTTTTCTTTGCTCAATGTTGCCACTCAGCAGCTGGGATTATTACTCAAACAACGACTTAGAAAAACCGACGTTATGGGGCATCTTGAAGATGGACAATTAGGCGTGATATTGACCACGGGTAATAAACAGGACTGGATCAGCATTATGGACGCGATTCGTCAGCATTTTGCCGAGCTGCCTTTCCATTTGCAGCATCAGGACAAAAGTCTGACCATTAGTATTGGCGTTTCTGCGCTGAACACCAATGAAGATGCTCATGAATGGTTTGAGTGTTCAAACCAACATTTACAAAACGCACTAGCTGCAGGCGGGGATCAAACCCAACCTAGCGACCCAAGTGCAATTTAAATGGAAAAATCAGCTAGCTTAGCCGCTGATTCCATCACCAGCGAGAACCAATTCAAATTATGCCTGTCTACAATAGATTGTGAATCAGGCGCCCGGGTTTTAGCCAAAAAACTTTTGCAACAAAAACTGGTCGCTTGCGTCAATATAAGTAGTAAAATGACTTCGATGTATAGTTGGCAAGATAAACTGACCGAACAAGCAGAGTTTTTACTGCTGATGAAGACTTCATCTCAGAAAGTAGCCGAGCTACAAGATACACTGCTGGAGCTGCACCCATATGATGTACCTGAATTTATTGTGATTGATATAAAAGAAGGTGCAACTGATTATTTAAACTGGATTAATTCTACTTTAAGCTAAGAAATATAGACTGTTGCCTGAATTAAACAAACCATAAGACTTTTCAAATGATACAAAAATTAGCTCGATTATTGATACTTTTTACCTTATTAAACCTTGCTGGTGGTATTTCTTTTACTCAGGCGGAAGAAGAAGACTTTTCTTCTTTGTTTGCCACTCAAACTGAATTTCTTAAAGTTGATCAAGCTTTTCAGTTAACCACTGAAATCGTCGACGATGAAATTATTGCCAAGTTTGAAATCGCTGAAGAATATTATATGTACCGAAGCCGTTTTTTCTTTTCTGCCGAAGGCGCGTCACTTGGTGAGGCTTATATTCCCGGAGGCAAGAAAAAGGTTGATGAATATCTTGGTGACGTGGAAGTTTATTATCATAATTTAGAAATTAGCGTTCCTTTTAGCGCTCATCAGAAAGAGTTTACTTTTATTATTGAGTATCAAGGCTGCGCAGAAGCAGGCTTATGTTATCCACCGGAAGAAAAAAAGATTCAACTGTTTGCTGATAAAGTAGTTGCAGTGAGTGACGTTACTCAAAAAGCGAAACCTGTTTTAGCGCAGAAAAGCGCTGTTGCTCAAACTGAAAAGTTTGTACCAGAGCAAGAAAAGGTTTCAAATTTTCTTAGCGATAAGAGCTTGTTAGAAGTTGTCTTATATATGATTCTACTTGGCATCGGCTTGGCTTTTACCCCTTGTGTTTTGCCAATGGTGCCCATTTTATCCAGCATAATTGTCGGGCAAGGTGAAAATATTACGTTAAAAAAATCATTTTTATTATCACTTACCTACACCCAATCAATGGCTATTCCGTTTGCTGCTTTAGGACTATTGGTCGGTGGCGCGAGTGAGATTTTTGGAACTAATATTAATAGCAATGCTTTTCAATCTCCGGTATTTATCATTCCTGCGGCAGTGATATTTTTGTTGTTGTCTTTATCGATGTTCGGTTTTTACGAATTACAATTACCCGCATCTATGCGAAACAAATTAACCAACTTGTCGAATAGCCAGGAAGGTGGAACTTATATCGGTACCAGCATTATGGGCGCTTTGTCAGCGTTAGTGGTTTCACCTTGCGTTACTGTTCCGGTCGCTGGTGTATTGCTCTTCCTAGCCCAAACAGGTGATGCGATGATAGGCGGAGTAGCATTGTATTCTTTGGCGGTTGGTATGGGCATTCCACTGTTGTTGGTTGGAATGGGTGGCGGAAAGCTGTTACCTAAAGCTGGCGGATGGATGAATAGCGTTAAAGCGGCTTTTGGCGTTGCAATGATCGCAATGGCACTTTACATCAGTAAACATTTGATACCAGGTCAAATCAATATGTTGCTATGGGCTATCCTATTAATTACCACTGCGGTTTATATGGGCGCCTTGTCTACAGTCGAATCGAATATCGCTAAGCTATGGAAAAGCTTTGGTATTGTTTTGCTGATATACGGTTTGACACTTATTGTTGGCGCTTCGATGGGAAATAATTCATTACTCAAACCACTTAAAGGATTGGCATCTAGTTCAGCAGTGATAAAGCAAAGCGCTGATGGCACTCATAAATCCTCGACTGACTTCATAAGAGTTAAAACAATCGAAGATGTGAAGCGCCAAGTCGCGCAGGCAAATGCTCAAGGTAAAACGGTAATGTTTGATTTTTTCGCGGTCAGCTGTACCGCCTGTTATGAATTCGAAGAATTTGTTTTTCCTGCGCCAAGCGTTAAAAACGCATTGAAAAATACGGTTTTAATTCAAGCTGACGTAACAGCTAATGACGCTGAAGATAAAGCTTTAATGGAACATTTTGAGGTGCAAGGATTGCCAAGCATCTTGCTTTTTGATGCCAAAGGAAATGAAGATAAAAGATTAAGGGCTGTTGGTTTTGAAAAGGCTGATATATTCACTCAGCGCCTTAATGCGGCGTTTAAAAAGTAACAATATTTTTAAATTAAGCTTAATTCGGAATATGATTTGAAAACGATACTTGTTGATAATAAAAAAATAATACCCTCAAAAATTATTTGTATCGGGCGTAATTATGTAGAACATATCAATGAATTGGGCAATGAAGTGCCAGATGAAATGGTGGTGTTCTTAAAGCCCAATTCAGCAATCTCTAAACAACTCAATAGCTTTCATCAAGAGCCTTTACATTATGAAGGTGAGTTATGTTTTGTGATTGATAATGGAGGTTTTTCTGCGGTTGGTTTTGGCTTAGATTTGACTAAAAGATCCCTACAAAGCCAACTAAAATCAAAAGGTCTTCCTTGGGAAAGGGCTAAAGCATTTGATGGCTCTGCTGTGTTCAGTTCGTTTGTTAAAATCGAGACTGTCTCTAATGAATTATCTTTTGAATTAAAAATAAATCAAGAAATTATTCAGTCAGGTGATATTAATCTGATGATGTATAAACCCACTCAAATACTACAAGAGCTTCAGTCATTTATTAGTTTGAATGATGGCGATATTGTGATGACTGGAACGCCAAAAGGTGTTGGAGTAATTAATAAAAGCGATAACTTCACCGCAAAGGTTATGCATGGCGATAAAGTTATTTCAGAGGCTAACTGGTCTGCGCTTTAGTGCTTTTTTTCTAATAACTGACAAACCCTATGTGGGTGATTGAATCCTTTGAATGTCACTTCTTGTAGCTCACTAAAACTAAAATCTTCTCTGCATTGGGCATAGATCGGGTAACTCACCGCAATTTCGCCCGGCGGTGAATAGTTTTCCAAGCGAGCTGCTAAATTAATACCACTGCCTACCGCTCTAAATGCGACGATATCTTGCGAGCCAAAATTACCTACTGTGACAAAGTCTTGATGAATACCGATACGTAATTTGACGTTGTGATCGAATCCGGCTTCAAGCCATTGTTCCGCTAGCTCATTCATTGCTTGTTGCATTTCTAACGCAAGTTTTGCCGCTGATAAGGCTTGAGTCTTTTTATCCATATTGTCCAGAGCGCCAAATAAAACGACCAAACCATCACCTAAAATTTCATTGAGTACGCCGTTATTGGATTCAACCAAGCTACCCATTTTTCCTAGGAAGCTATTTAATATATCAGTGATGGCTTCTGGCTCAAAACGATCTGATATTGCTGTGAATCCAGCAAGGTCGGCGAACAAAACTGTGATTTGTTTGCGCTTGGCAATTAACGGGCCATGGTTGTCGCTAGTGATAATTTGACGAACCATTTGTTTGGGAAAATATTTCCCCATTCTCTCGCAAGCCTGTTGCAATGTATCTGCATGTTTTTGTTGTTGTTTGGCTTCAACCAACCCGCCGATTAGACGCATGGTTCTGATCCGGCTTAGTAGAACTTCACGCTCAATTGGCTTAGTGACATAATCATTTGCACCAGCTTCAAGGCCGGTGCTAATATCGCCCGGCTGGTTACGCGCAGAAAGCAGTAGTATTGGCAACTCAATCGGTGAGTGTTTTTGACGTAGCGTTTTACAGACTTCATAACCCGACATGCCTGGCATCATAATATCTAAAATAGCTAGGTCAAATCTTTCTGCTAATCCCAGTTTGGCGGCTTGTAATCCGTCTTTTGCGCTAACTACTTGGTAACCATTCATTTCTAATAAACCGGTTAATACCTGCAAGTTTATCGGATCATCATCTGCGATTAAAATTTTTCCATTGTCGAGTTTTTTGTTATTTCTTGGTTCTAACTTAACTTGATGGTTGTCTTTGATATAAGGTTTTTCTTTTTCTTCAGTGAAACTTTCAATAACCTCTCTTTCATGTATATCTTCCAGCCAAATTGGAATTTCGAAGTAAAATTGTGAACCTTTATTAATTTCAGATTTGATCCATAAGTGACCACCATGTTCTTCAATTAGTTGTTTGCTCACAGAAAGTCCTAGACCTGTACCTCGATTACTTAATGTCTGTTTGATATCAACCTGTTCAAAGGGCTGTAAAATAAGTTCGAGTTTTGAATTGTCTATTCCTATTCCGGTGTCGGACACACTCACTTCAACAAAGTTATTTTTAGCGTTGGCACTTAACTCAATATTACCTTGCTCTGTATACTTGATCGCGTTACCGATTAAGTTATGCAATATTTGCTGGACTCGGTTTTCATCGGCGTAAATTAAGGGCAGCTCTTGATTGACTAAGTTGGTTAAAGTGAGCCTTTTCTTATCAGCTAATGGCTGCAATAAACTGATCACCACATCGACAATCGCCGAGAGGTCAACCGCTTTTCTTTGCAGAATTAATTTCTTGTGAGAAAGTTTTTTGAAATCTAAAATATCGTTGACCAGTTGCGATAGTCTTTTTCCACCGTCGATAATAAGCTGCAAATGATTGAGGGTCGTTTGATTTTGTAATCCAGCAATGCCTTCTTTTAATGACTCAGCTAATCCAATAATGCCATTGAGTGGTGTGCGTAACTCATGTGAAGTATTGGCTAAAAATTCATCTTTAAGTTGATCTACCTTCCTTAAGTGTTCGTTAATTGATTTTTGTTCTTGTAGTGAACGTTCGTGTTTACTTAAGTAATAAGCCAGTAATGCGATAAGCGCAGCAAAATATAGGAAATAGGCCCACCAAGTTTGCCACAGTGGTGGAGAAATAATAAAAGCTAAACGGAGGTTATCTTTGTTCCAAATACCATCGCTATTGGTTGCTCGTAGCTCAAAAGTATATTGGTTTGGATCGAGGTTGGTAAATACCGCTTGATTGTTAAATTCACTTTCGATCCATTCATCGTTATAAGGAAGTAGTCTATATTGGAAACGGTTTCTTTTAGGGTGACGATAATCGAGTGAGGCAAATTCTATATTGAGATCGTTGGTATCATAATTTAGTTCGATTGATTGGTTTGAAAAAGGAATGCCTCTCGGTAAAATTGATCGTTTAGCATCTGACTTACCAGATATTGAAATGTCTGTTATTTTTATTTCTGGTTGAAAATCATTAAAAGAACGAGAACTAGGGTTAACGATTGAAACGCCATTGACGCTGCCAAAATAGATATCTCCATTTTGTGAGCGAGTGACTGAATTTCCATTAAATTCATTACTGGTCAATCCATCATCAATATTATAGTTGATAAACTTTTTTTGCTTAGGGTCAAACTCCGATAAACCTTTGTTAGTACTGAGCCAAATTTTACCATCACTTCCGGCGGCGATGGCGTAAATTGCACTATTGGGCAAACCATCTTTTTCTAAAAAACTGGTAAACTCAAAAGTTTTATTTTGAATTTGTTCGCTAGATAAAAAATTCAGTCCATTAAATGTACCGATCCATAAATTGCCTTGACCATCTTTATATAAGCTGCGAACTGTATTGTTACTGATTGAATTTTTATCCAATGGAATATTTTCAAAGTTGATAGTGGTAGAAAATTCAGGGTCATATCTTTGCAGTCCTTTATCCCATGTGCCGAACCAAATGATTCCATTTTCATCTTGTAGCATGGTTCTCACGACCGATTGACCTAATTGCCCTTGTTCAACAAAATTAAAGTCATTCATAATCTCTAGTGTTAATGCATCAATCTGTAATAAGCCGTCGTCTGTGCCGACCCAAATATTGCCAAATCGATCTTTGTCTATCATTCGGATACGATTATAGCTGACGTAATCATGGGGAAAATTTTCTCGCTGAATTAGACGAGTGGTTTTATCCTCCTTGTCATAAACGGCAACTTGCCCTTGTTGATTACCAAACCAGATTTTTCCTTGTTGGTCGAAAGTAAAAGTTTGAATACGATTACTGATGGTTTGATTGGCTTGATCCTTATACTGAGTGAAATGTTTGAAGTTATCTGTTTCTGGGGAATAACGATCTAGTCCATTGAGAGTTGCGAACCAGATATTGCCTTGTGGATCTTCTTCAATATCCCAAACGAATTCATGAGACAAACTATCAACTTTTTGTGGTGCATGGGTTAAACGAGACAACCTGTTCTCGAAAGACATTGTGGTGTTGACGCCACCACCTGCGGTACCAACCCAGATCAATCCAGAGCTATCTTGAAATAAAGACCAAATATCGTTGATGGATAAACTATGACGATCAGCCGAGTTACGTTCAAAGTGGAGGAACTCTTGAGCGCCTTTACGTCTAATATTTAGCCCACCTTCTTCAGTACCAATCCAAAGATCGCCACTGCGTACTCTTAAAATGGCGCGGATATCGTTGTTGCTTAGACTAGCGGGGTTTGATTTTTCAAATTGATATTGCTGAAAATTTTCTTTGTCTGGACTTAAATGGTAAAGACCATCGAGTCGAGTGCCGACCCATAAACTATTATCATTATCGAGATAAAGGGTATTGATTTGTTTGGGGGATGAATTCTTTTTATAAGAATAAAAGACTTGTTGCTCGACATTAAAATGGCTCAAGTAATCGGTCGAGGCTATCCACAAGTTGCCATTACCATCATTAATAATATCAACAATAGGACCACTGGGTAATGACTGGTTATCTAGCGGGTTATGATAAAAATGAGCGAACGCTTGTTTCTCGGGTAAAAATAAATTAAGACCTCGATTGGTTCCGACCCAAATCCGACCATCAGGATCTTGATGAATAATATTGACCTGAGGATCGCTTAAGCTATCAAAATCGTCATGCTTAGATAAAAATCGGGTGAACTCACCGCTTTTGCTATCGAAACGGTTAACGCCATTTTGTGCGGTTCCAATCCATAAATAACCTTGTTTATCTTCAATGATTGAAACAACGATGTTATTAGATAGTGAGTTTGGGTCGAGTGGGTCATTTTTAAAATTAACAAAATTATAACCGTCGTAACGAGTTAAACCGTCATAAGTCCCAATCCAAATAAAACCATGACTATCTTGCAGAACCACGTTAACAGTACTTTGGGGTAGTCCTTGTTCGGTGCTGATATGTTGAAAACTAATGGAGTCGCGTTCTGCTGAGGCCAAAAAACTAACCGAAAGACATAGTAACCCTATTAGCATATGCCAAGGATTAAATGCGGTTATAATTGTTCGGTAAAATGACAAAATTTATGTTTATACTTATTGGTATTATTGGTTTTTAAGGAACAGTCTTATAATGCCAAAAAATTCGTTGCAGATCAGGTTTTTATCGCATATTTTAGGATATCACTCGATTGCACATTATTCGAAACTATACTAATGCCACAGTTATCTGATTCACTCGTCACAGAAAATAGATCGCTTGATGAAGTGCCAAATGCGCCTAAGCGAGACAAACCCGTTGGCTTTTTACTTCGACTGTCTAAAGCATTACATACTTACGGTCTACCCGCTTATGAGTTAGAGCATACTATGAATGGCTGTGCAGAAGCATTGGGACATGGCATTCAGTGCATGTCATTACCGACTTCAATTAGTATGACTCTACTACCGCCAGAAGGATTGCCACAGACTTATTTGATCCGAGTTGCTCCAGGAGAAATTAACCTAGAGAAATTGCGTAAAACCACCCAAATAGCACAACAAGTGATTGCTGGTGACTTATCTAGTGAAGATGGAGCAAAAGCATTACGGATAGTTTCTAGAAGTTTGCCTGAGTATTCTGCTTGGACTATTGTATTTGCCTTTGCATTAGTTTCGGCGTGTATCGCACGAATTCTCTCAGGTGGTACGTTTGAAGTTTTAAGCGCTGGTATGATTGGCTTGCTGGTTGGAATGATTGCAGTAGCGTCGAGAAAAAAACCTTTATTAGATCACTTATTGCCTTCTATCTGTGCATTTTTGGCGACATTGCTTGCTTTTGTTATGGATCGATTAATACCGCACGATATTGCTATTTCAGTGGTGATTATTTCTGGTCTGATCATTTTATTACCAGGCCTTTCATTGACCATAGCAATGGCTGAGTTGGCGACTCAGAATATGGTTTCAGGCACCGCACGTTTAACCGGGGCTGTAACCATTTTTATCCAGTTAGCATTTGGTAGCGCGCTTGGAGTTGAAATCGGTAAATTATTATCCTTTGAACTACATGAAGTTGTTGTAGCGCCAGTACCCTTATGGAGCATTTGGCTGGCAGTCGCTGTTGCGGCAGTAGCATTAGTGCCTCTGTTTGAAGCTCGAAGAAAAGACGTTGGTTGGTTTTTATTGTCGGCACTGACAGCTTTTACCACGGTTTTTTTCGCTTCAATATTACTCGGGCCTTCGTTGGGCGCTTTTTGTGGAGCTATTACTATAGGCTTAATGGCAAAGTTGAGCTCGCATTTATTTGGAATTCCGGGTGGTATGATCATGATGCCTGGTTTTATTATTCTGGTCCCAGGTTCAGTCGGTTATCGTAGTATTTTAGCGCTGGTTGAAAAGGATATCATTGGTGGCCTTGAGACAGCGTTTGATGTGGCAGTAATAGGGATTTCTCTAGTTGCAGGTTTTTTGATTTCTTCAATGGTACCGCTTCCAAAGGATGGTGCAAAAGATCAGTATTAGATTAAATTTTTAAATTATCAGACAGTATTTTTTGAGTGAAACTAGCCCGCAAATAAAAGCCCCTAGGCAATGTGTCTATGATTTCTCCGTTTGCGCCATAAGCTTTTGTGGTTACTCTAGAGTGGGCAGCTTTAGGCCTGACTTGTAGCACTTCACCTAAGCGGGCATTGAGCAGGTCAATTTTTCCCAGACTGACTAATTCCATTACATTTTCCCAGTCACTCTTAAGTATTTCCAGCTCTTCTAGTGAAGGCTTCCACAAAAAAGGCGTTGCGATTAACGATTCAGTTACTCCTTGCTCCGCTCGTTTGGCAATCGGTACCCATAACACATGACCTAGCTTTTTGCATACGGCGCTTTGTTGCCATTGTAATAATTGATGGTCGATTAGGTTAAGTACGCATACATAAGTTGATTCTTCCACTCGGCCAAGTAAATCAATCGGCAGGGTTTTTAGCTCCACGCCTAAATGGTTGAAGTCAGGTTGGGATAAATTACCTGAATCAGCGCCAAGACACTGTTCCAAAAACTGCCCTTGCCAGCCTTTTTTCACCTTTAAATTATCAGGAACAGTTATATTGATATTACTAGCAATTTCGCCGATTGTTTTTCCCGCAAGAGCATCAGCTCTTAACATCAATTCTTCTAATGATTGTGGTGGCGCAATGAGTGAGTTCATAAGCTGAGTTAGTATCAATCTGGGTGGCAGATAATGGAGCTCAATATAGCAAAGAAATTTGCTGAATTGGTGATTGTGTGTTTGAATAAGTTAATAAAATATTTAATTGGTATCGATAAGTGATTGATTCAGAGGGATTTCGAGCCAATATCGGCATCATTGTATGCAACGATTTTGGCAACCTGCTCTGGACCAGACGCATAGGACAAAACTCTTGGCAGTTCCCTCAAGGGGGGGTTGACGCTGGAGAATCCGCTGAACAAGCCTTGTTCAGAGAGTTAAAAGAAGAAATTGGGTTAGATAAACGCGACGTTAAAATATTGGGTTCGACAAAAAGCTGGTTGAAATATCGCTTACCCAATCGCTATATTAGACACGATAGCCTTCCTTTATGTGTTGGTCAAAAGCAGAAATGGTATATGTTACGACTGGTGAGTAATGAGTCGAACATACATTTTGACGCCACCGGGCATCCAGAGTTTGACCATTTTATGTGGGTTAACTACTGGTATCCGCTGCGTCAGGTCATTTCGTTTAAGCAGTCGGTTTACCGTGAGGCGCTGAGCGAATTGCTACCCAGTGTGATGGAGCAGCAAGCGCGTCAAAGAAAAAATAGAGGACGTAGACCGCAACGAAAAGCTAAATAATTTTTATTTTTCGTTTTCATTCATCCATTGGCTTAATTCATCTAAGGAGATAGGAGGAAACATTGCTGGAGCAGTTACGCCGAGTCACTCAAGCCGTCAGTTTGGCCGATGGTCAGCAGCAGACATTAGACGTCATAGTTGCTGAAGTCTGCCACGCTCTTGAGGTTGAAACTTGTTCCATTTTTCTCGCCGATTACCAACTCAGCCAGTTTGTTTTAATGGCTTCCAAAGGACTCAACCCAGATTCAATTGGTCAAGTTAAACTGGGTTTTAATGAAGGTTTGATTGGCCTTATTGGCCAAAGAGAAGAGCCAATACATTTACAGCAAGCCAGCGAACATCCTTCTTTTTGTGTTATTCCTGAAATAAACGAAGAAAAATTCAATGCATTTCTTGGCGTGCCAGTTATTCATCGAAGAAAAGTGCTTGGCGTTCTAATTATTCAACAAACCCAGCCTCGCCAATTTGAATTAGATGAAGAGACGTTTTTAATTACCTTGGCCGCTCAACTCTCGGCGGTGTTATCAAACAATGAAATTAATCAGTTGTTTGACAATCAAACGAGTGAGTCTTTTACACGAAATATTCGAGGCATCCCTGCATCTGATGGCGTTGCTATTGGTAGCGCTAGAGTGATATTTCCGCTGGCGAGTATTCATTCCATCCCTGATAGAAAAACCGACGATATAAAAGGTGAGCTTAAAAAACTGGGTTCTGCGGTAAAAGCGACTCATCGCCAATTAGAAAAAATGTCCCGTCGAATGGAAGGCAGGGTTTCTGAACAAGAGCTTTTTTTATTTGATGCTTACCAGCAAATCTTGAGTTCACAAGGTTTGGGTCATGAAGTGGAGGAAGTGATTAAGCAAGGTTTCTGGGCGGCGACAGCGTTGCGTAAAGTGGTGCAGAAACATCTCAATGCTTTTAAATCGATGGAGGACCCATATCTTAGAGAGAGAGCTAACGATATTGAAGATTTGGCAAATCGAGTACTGGCTCAATTAATCAGCGCCAATCAATCTCAATTATCACTCGAACCCAACACAATTATTGTCGCTGAAAGTGTGACTGCTGCGATGATAGCTGAACTACCAATGAAAAATGTGGTGGCAATTGTCTCCTTAAAGGGGTCTTCAACCTCACATGCTGCGATTTTAACTAAGGCTTTGGGAGTCCCTGCGATTATGGGGCTGGAGACTTGTCCTATTACCAGAATGGATAATAAGCAATTAATTGTTGATGGATATAATGGTCAGATATTTATCTCGCCGAATCATACTTTACAAAATCAATATCAGGTGCTGTTAGATGAAGAGCGTCAACTGGCTTTTGAGCTGAGTCGTGACGAATGTTTGCCGAATGAAACCAAAGATGGCCAAAAAATTAAATTAATGATCAATAGTAGTCTCGGAACAGATTCACAAAGGGTGCATCAGGCCGGAGCCGATGGAGTCGGTTTATATCGTACTGAAATTCCTTTTATGCAGTTACAACAGTTTCCTTCAGAAGCGCAGCAGACTAAAATTTATCGTGAGTTATTAAGTCAGTTTTCCGATATGCCTGTCACTATTCGTACTTTGGATGTCGGTGGAGATAAGCAATTAGAATATTTTCCTATTGTTGAAGATAATCCTTTTCTGGGTTGGCGTGGGGTAAGAGTGACTCTTGACCACCCTGACATTTTTCTCGTTCAATTACGCGCTATATTTAAAGCCAGTGTTGGTTTTGGTGAATTAAAATTAGCTTTGCCAATGGTTTCAACTTTAGAGGAATTAGACGAGTGCTTTCGTCTGATCCATCAAGCATTCGACGAGGTTGAAGAAGAGCTTGCCGTAATAAACCAAACCATTGTGAAACCCAAAGTTGGAATTATTTTAGAAGTTCCGGCGACTGTTTTTCAATTAAAGTCTTTTACTAAACGAGTCGACTTTATTTCTGTAGGCACTAACGACCTAATCCAATATATGATGGCGGTTGATCGTAATAATTTACAAGTTAAAAACCTCTATAGTCATTTTCAGCCCGCAGTACTCAGTGTATTAAGAAAAATATCACAAGATTGTGAAAAAGCGCGAATACCGTTACAAATTTGCGGAGAAATGGCCGCCGATCCTCTAGCTGTTTTATTGCTTGTGGGTATGGGATATAGCGAATTGAGCATGAATATAGGCAGTTTGGCTAAAGTGAAAAGAGCTATTTCACGCTTTGAATTAAGTGAAATGCAGCAATTAGTCGCCGAAATAGAAGCGTTTGAAACAGAAGCAAAAATCAAAGATCATTTATTCAAAACTATGGAAAAACGAGGGCTTGGTGGCTTAGTTCGTGCGGGTAACTGATCTTTTTATTATTTAAATTTAAATAGCTTAAATTGATACACTGCATTAATCACTGACCCTATAGCAACTATAATGGCGCCAGCGATAAAAAGTTGCTGCAACCTAAATGGCTCAAGAATGTTTTGCCCAAATAAGCTAACCTGATAAAAAAACAAAAACAAAGCAGATAAAAGAATTATAAATCCAACAAGATAAAAATAAATTGCTAACTTAGGGACTTTTTTTAGAACAATTTTCATTTCTATTTTCTATTGATAAATAGTAGGTATTGTAACTTTAGTATTGACCGAGACAGAAGGTTATGTCGTTGGAAATTATTTGAAGCTTATTCTTTTCTTGATGAAATTGCTTTTCTGCTTGTTCAATTAATCGGTAGTAACAATTGCGACTAAAGTTGGCGAATAGATTTCGTCTGACCCTGAGTATAGGTAATTTTTGAGATTGAAATTCATCCATTTCAAGTTGTGACTTGTCAGTCAATAAAATTTTATTATTGAAATTATCTATAAACTGAAACACATTTTGTTGTTCAACTTGTAGTTGATTAAAATCAACGATCAGAAAAGGCTGCCACTCGACTTGGATCGCCACTTTTTCTACAGGAGTAACCAGAAAATATTCTTCACTTTGTTTTTTTATCACTCTAGAAAATAGGTGTTTGATTTTTTCGCGGGTGAGTGGTGTGCCTGAATATAACCAAGTGCCGTCGGCTTTGATGAATAAGTCTAACTCACCGCAAAATTCAGGATCCCACTGTTCAACCGGCGGCATCGGTTTGTCACCAATCGATTGAATTAAAGAATCAAGATTAACCATTTCGGTTAAATTCCTTTTTGTATCCAGTAGCGATAAGGTAATTGTTCTGTTTCTACTTTGATCAGCTTATGTTGCATAAATTCACAAAAACTCGGCACGTCTCGTTTTGTTGCCGGATCGTCGGCAATAATTAACAGTATCTGGCCAGCTTCAATCGCACGGATAGATTTTCTGATCATCATTACTGGTTCAGGACAACGCAAGCCTTCAGCCTCAAGAGTCGAAGCTGGTGGCTGTTGGTGGACTATTGACTGATTATCTATTTCCATGAGGGCGACGCTGGTTTGTATTGCGACTTGTATTACGGTTGTTAGGACGACCTCGATTGCCGTACTGGCGAGCGCCTCTATTTTCTGACGGAGCAGAAGGCTTTAGCTCGGCTAACAAATCTACCGTGACATCAGCGGTTGGAATACTGGTTTCAATATAGGTTTCTATCGCTGGAAGATTAAAAGCGTTATCTTCTCCTGCAAAAGAAATTGCGTCGCCTTCTTCCCCTGCTCGAGCAGTTCGCCCAATACGGTGAACATAGTCCTCTGCGTCGTCGGGTAAGTCGTAGTTAAATACGTGTGTAACACCATTAATATGCAATCCTCTGGCTGCAACATCTGTGGCGATCAAGACATCAATTTTTCCTTGTTTTAGCTCGTCTAATAACCGCATTCGCTTTTTTTGTTGCACATCACCAGTTAATAATCCTGCTTTAAGATCATTGCCTTTAAGGCATAACCAGACTTTTTCTGCTTGACGGCGAGTATTGGTGAAAACCATCGACTTTTGCGGCTGTAACTGATTCATTAAACCGACTAATAGTGGAAGCTTCTCAGGGTTGGACGGGTAATAGAGTTTTTGTCTGACTTTGTCGGCGGTTACTTGCTCTGCTTCAACGTGAATATGCTCTGGAGAGTTCATATGTTCGTAGGCTAATTCTTTAACTCGATTGGAAAGGGTCGCCGAAAATAACATATTGAGTCTTTCTGCTGGTTTTGGCATTTTACGGAAAAGGTAACGAATATCGTCAATAAACCCTAAGTCAAACATACGGTCGGCTTCGTCTAGCACGACACAGTCGAGCGCATAAAAATTATAGACGCCTTTTTTAAGGTAGTCGATTAGACGGCCAGCGGTGCCAACTAATACATCACATCCTGACTCAATTGCTTGGCGTTGTTTATCGTAATCGGCACCACCAAAAGCAACACACATTTTAAGATCGGTAAATTGAGAGAGTTTTTTAGCATCATCATAGATCTGAATGACTAATTCACGGGTCGGTGCGATGATAAAGGCGCGAGGTTCATTTATTTCTCTTTCTTCAACGGCAGGTAGCGTGAGTAATTCGTTAAGCACTGCGAGTAAAAACGCATTGGTTTTGCCTGTTCCTGTTTGAGCTTGACCAGCCACGTCTTGAGAATTTAATAAAAGCGGTAATGCTTGCGCTTGAATCGGAGTGGCAAATTCATAACCCATTGAATCTAACGCTTGGATTAGTTTAGGGTGTAACCCCATGTTTTTAAATGCTGTTGTTGATAAATGAGTAACCATGAATAGTTAAACTTCCTTTATTTGTGCCGTTTTTTTTGATCATCGGTTGCAAGTTACAACAAGTGTCTGCAAAATAGGGCGATATAATTATAAACAAAATTATAAATAATAATGCCGCATGATAGCACTTATGCGGAATAATGGTGTTTTTTAGGAGAAGATAATTCATGAGCGATAAGATTGTTCACTTAACCGACGATAGTTTTGAAGCAGAAGTCCTTAAATCAGAGTTACCTGTGTTGGTTGATTTTTGGGCCGAGTGGTGTGGACCTTGTAAAATGATTGCACCAATTTTAGATGAACTTGCTAGTGAATATGCGGGTAAAGTTAAAGTTGGAAAATTGAATATCGACGAAAACCAAGCCACAGCGCCTCAATATGGCGTACGCGGTATCCCAACATTAATCTTAGTCAAAAATGGGGCGGTAGAAGCTCAACAAGTTGGCGCTGTGAGTAAATCGCAGTTGGCGGCTTTCTTAGATAGTAATATCTAGATTTTAAAATCTGATTGCAAGGCACTAAAATAAAAATTGGACAATGTTTTATTTTAGTGCTACTTTTTACCAATAGTTCATTCATGATCGCCAGATCCAAGAATGACTCAAAAATTAAAATTTCTTAAATAATCTTTATTTCTCTGCCAACGGGCAAAACTAATTTATTAAACGTCGAATTTAAATAAAGAAAACTTATTTGTGATTAATCTTTTCTTGTTACCAACAGAATCTTATTTTTGGTCGCAAATGATTAATGCTAAAAAACTCAACTAACCAGGTAAATAGAATAACGTCATTCAAATATTACAAATAAATTGTGCATCGTATTTAGACGTTAACCAATTCCTATCATCTCACAGCTAACCTTAAAGTATCCTTATGAATCTAACCGAAGTTAAACAACTTTCAGCAACAAAACTCAGCGAAATGGCCAAAGAATCAGGCCTACACGATGTAGCGCGTATGCGTAAACAAGATATTATTTTTGCAATTTTAAAAAATCACGCCAAAAGTGGCGAAAATATATTTGGTGATGGGGTACTTGAAATACTACCCGATGGATTCGGCTTTTTAAGAAATGCTGGTTCGTCATATTTAGCAGGTCCAGATGATATCTATGTTTCTCCGAGTCAAATACGTCGATTCAGCTTGCGTACTGGGGATACCATTTCTGGTAAAATTCGCCCGCCAAAACACGGCGAGAGATATTTTGCATTATTAAAAATCAATGAGATAAATTTTGATAGCCCAGAAAATGCACGTAACAAAATACTGTTTGAAAATTTAACGCCACTACACCCAGACGAACGTTTAGTGATGGAGCGTGGTAACGGTTCAAGTGAAGATTTAACTGCTCGTATTATTGACCTTGCATCACCAATTGGTAAAGGTCAAAGAGCACTAGTAGTTTCCCCGCCTAAAGCGGGTAAAACCATGATGATGCAGAACATTGCACAATCAATAGCGGCTAAACACCCTGATTGTGTATTAATCGTATTACTAATCGATGAACGTCCTGAAGAAGTCACAGAAATGCAGCGAAGTGTGCGCGGCGAAGTGGTTGCTTCAACGTTTGATGAACCTGCTAGTCGTCACGTTCAAGTGGCAGAAATGGTTATCGAAAAAGCCAAGCGGTTGGTAGAGCATAAAAAAGATGTGATTATCTTACTCGATTCGATTACTCGATTAGCCCGCGCATACAATACTGTTATTCCTTCATCGGGCAAAGTTTTAACCGGTGGTGTGGATGCCAATGCATTACAACGTCCTAAGCGCTTTTTCGGTGCCGCGCGAAATATTGAAGAAGGTGGTAGTTTAACTATTATTGCGACAGCATTAGTTGATACGGGCTCAAAAATGGACGAAGTGATCTACGAAGAATTTAAAGGGACTGGTAATTTAGAATTACATTTGGATCGTAAAATTGCAGAAAAACGTGTATTCCCAGCGATCAACTTTAGCCGTTCAGGTACTCGTAAAGAGGATTTGTTAACTACGCCTGAAGAGCTTCAGAAAATGTGGATATTGCGCAAAATAATCCATCCAATGCAAGAAACTGAAGCCATGGAATTTTTGGTTGATAAGTTATCTTTGTCAAAAACCAACGATGAGTTTTTTAACTCTATGAAGCGTAAATAATAAGCTCAGTTAGTTTAAGGTTTATGCAATGCTTTCTCAATCTGTTAAATATAAAGACCTGCGTGAATTTTTAGATCACCTTGAAGTTCAAGGTGATCTAAAGCGTATAACAACGCAAGTTGATCCTAATCTTGAAATGACCGAAATAGCCGACCGTGTTTTGCGTGCGGATGGCCCAGCTTTGTTATTTGAAAACCCTACCGGATATCAATTTCCTGTTTTAGCTAACTTGTTTGGATCTACTAGAAGGGTTGCCGCTGCTATGGGCTGTGAAGAGGTTTCACAGCTACGAGAAGTGGGTAAATTGCTAGCGCTTTTAAAAGAACCTGAGCCGCCAGCTGGCTTTAAAGACGCTTGGGATAAAGCACCATTATTCAAACAAGTGCTCAACATGGCGCCTAAAATAGTTAAAAAGCCTGAATGCCAAGCGGTCGTTATTGAAGCTGAGCAAGTCGATTTGTCGCAAATACCTATCCAAACTTGTTGGCCTGGTGATGTTGCCCCACTAATTACTTGGGGGTTGGTGATTACCAAAGGACCCAATCAAAAACGACAAAACTTAGGGATCTATCGGCAGCAGGTTATAGCCAAAAATAAAGTAATTATGCGTTGGTTATCGCATCGAGGTGGCGCACTAGATTTTAAGGCCTGGCAAAAAGAACACCCTGGCGAGCCTTTTCCTATCAGCGTTGCTTTGGGCGCAGATCCTGCCACCATTTTAGGCGCGGTAACTCCAATCCCAGATAGTTTATCTGAGTATGCTTTTGCCGGACTATTACGTGGTGAGAAAACTCGATTGAGTTCTTGTTTATCCAATGACTTGCAAGTTCCAGCGAGTGCTGAGTTTGTTTTAGAAGGGGTTATTTATCCTGATGAAATGGCTCCTGAAGGTCCATTTGGTGACCATACGGGTTATTATAACGAAGTAGAAACTTTTCCTGTTTTTACCATAGAAAAAATTACCCACCGTAAAGATCCTATTTATCATTCAACATATACCGGACGTCCACCCGATGAGCCTGCTGTGTTAGGTGTTGCCTTGAATGAAGTTTTTATTCCTTTGTTGCAGAAACAATATCCAGAAATTGTTGATTTCTATTTGCCGCCAGAAGGCTGTTCGTATCGACTTGCAGTGGTTACCATTAAAAAAGAATATCCTGGTCATGCCAAACGGGTCATGATGGGAGTTTGGAGTTTTTTACGTCAATTTATGTACACTAAATTTGTGATTGTAACCGATGAGGATGTCAACGCGCGTGATTGGAATGATGTGATCTGGGCGTTAACGACACGAGTCGACCCTACAAGAGATACCACTTTGATCGATAATACTCCGATTGATTATTTAGATTTTGCTTCGCCTGTTTCTGGTCTTGGTTCAAAAATGGGGATAGACGCGACTAATAAATGGCCGGGTGAAACTAATCGAGAATGGGGGGAGTCAATCGAAATGTCTCAGTCGATTAAGGACAAAGTTGATCAGGTTTGGGACGAATTAGGTTTATAGAATGAATGAGCTAAGTTGCACTAAACTGGATATAAAAAAATTAACCGAGCAGATTTTTAGGGTTCGAATACAGCCGTTAGCTGGTGAAATTTTTGACTTTAAAGGTGGTCAATATCTTTATTTATTAATGCCTGATGGTAAACGTATCCCTTTGTCAATTGCGAGCCCGCCCGAGCAAAAAAAATATATCGAATTGCATATCAGGTTGATACCTGGCCATGAACTTGCCGCTGATATGTTGCATTTATTTGAAACTGCAAAGAGAATTCATATTGAAGGGCCTTATGGCAGCTGTTTTCTAAATCAGTCAGCTGACGTAAACCCAAATGATATCGTGATTATTGCTGGCGGTACTGGCTTTTCACCAATGAAAAGCTTATTAGAAAGTGCGTTAGCTCAAGCTGATAAACGTAAATTATCTTTATATCTCGGGGTCCAAAAAGCAGAAGAACTTTATCAAACTGAATTGGTTAATTCTTGGGACCTAGAGAGTTGCGGCTTCACTTATATACCTGTTGTGGCAGAGGCTGATAAAGGTTGGAAAGGCGCTGTGGGTTATCCACATCAAATAGCATTAACTGATATTGGACAAACTGTTGCTAAGCTCGATTTTTATATCAGTGGTTCGGAAAAAATGGTGATGAATGTTTATAAAGCGTTGTTAGACGCGGGAGCGGACAAAGAATGTATTTATTCGGATATATTGGATATTAAGAGAGAAATGGGCGAGTCAATATAAAGTAATTTTTGAAAACTAAGATACCAAAAAACCGACATTTGTCGGTTTTTTGCGTTTTCTGCGCTATGAAAACTACAGACTAATGACTATATTTGGCGAGAATCTTCTGATATTCGCCATTGTCTTTTAGCGTTGCCAAAGCTTCGTTAAAGGCGGTCACTGTTTCTGGCTTGACGCTTTTTTTGCTAAACATAATGGCTACATCACCGCTATGAACTTCAATGGGGTGCGCTTCTATTTGACCCTGTAATCCTTTTCTTTTAATAGTAAAAGCAGCCACAAATGGATCTTCAAGAAATCCGTCAATTTGATTCTGGAGTAAATTATAATAATTGACTTCAGTTAAAGGAACGTAAACAAACTTTTCGGCGTTTTCAGGAGAGTCTTGCAGCTTGCTAACCTGATCACCATAAATATAATCCTCAGTCACTCCAAGTTTATAATCGCTTTGTAATAATTCCTTTAAACTTTTGTTGGCATATTTTTCTGACTCGCCAGCTCTAACGTATAAAATAAAAGATTCGTGACGATAGTAGTCCGAAAAATGGGCAAACTCTTCTCTGGCTGCGGTCTTTGATGCGCCTG